>Ga0256839_1000578_pt1 | contig 47041 bp, 35 predicted proteins | sample 354166metaG_FD_185968 | JGI IMG/M metagenome (GOLD analysis project Ga0256839, IMG submission 185968) | Hydrothermal vent microbial communities from Mid Atlantic Ridge, Atlantic Ocean - 354-166 | ecosystem: Environmental > Aquatic > Marine > Hydrothermal vents | place: Atlantic Ocean: Mid... | reverse complement strand
TGGAGACTAGGCTATCTTTGGGTTATGGAAAAGGATGTATTAAAGAGTTGCTTAAACTTCAACTTCCACCAGGAGTATTAAACTATTTTGAATTGGTATCGCTAAAACACGCGTGTCGCTTCGCAACTGCTAAACTTTTAGCGAATGCGCTAAAGCTTTAGCGTAAGCACAGAAACTGCCAAAGCCCCACTTGGCGGGGCAACACAAAAGCCACCTTCTAAGAGGGTGAATCTTACTGCTTTTGTGAGGTCTTGGAAATGTAGGCTAAGTGCCTTGGTTAAGTTTTTTTATAAGAAAACAACCTCTTCTACCACGCCAACGCCTACTTCTTTGCCAAAAAGCTCAAGGATTTTGGGTTTAGATAAAGTGAGTTCTTGCTTTAATGGTGCAGAGCTAAGTTCAACAATTAACTTTTTATCTCTAAAAAACAAGTTAGTGGTTCTTTTGGCCACAGATAAACCCATTATTTTTTCCCAATAGGCAATAATGGTACCCTCATCCACCTTGCGTTTTAGGTTATAGGTATCATACATCTGATTGATGGCATCCTTTAATGAGGTTGGGGCTGCGTTCCGGTAGTTTTCGCGATTATATTTTGGCTTCATAATCAGAGGTGTTTTTTATAACTCCATTTTCTACCTCAAATATACGAGCACTTAGCTTATTTGCTTTTAATACACTCAACGTTCGCTCGGGTCGGGCATCGGTTATAAATAATTGCCCATACGCTTTTGTAGTTACTTTATTGAGCAATTTATGCATACGCTCATCATCTAGTTTATCAAATATATCATCCAGTAGGAGTACCGGTTTTAATTTTTTTTGAGTGGCAAGCATCTCAAATTGAGCCAGCTTTAACCCTACCAAAAATGATTTTTGTTGCCCTTGCGATCCGTGCCTTTTTAAAGGCTTATCATAAATAGTAAAAAGAAACGAATCTTTATGAATGCCAACATTAGTGCGTTGCATAATTACATCTTTCTGTCTGTTTTTTTCAAAAACTGCCTCTATGTTTTTTTCAAAAAATTGGCTTTCGTAGCTAATAGATACTGGCTCCGTTTTATCATGCAGCGATGCGTAATGGCCATTAAATAATTTCAGAAATTGAGTTAGATACTTCTTTCGCTCTTCAAAAATAGGAGTGCCGTGCTTTATTAATAAATCGGTATAAGTCTTTAATAAATCATAATCTATGAAGCGTTTATTGCCTTCCATTTTTAGCAAGGCATTTCTGTTTTTAAGCGCAAATGTGTAAGCAATTAAATGTTGCAAATAGGCTTTGTTCGATTGGCTTATGGCACTATCAAAAAACCTACGCCTTACTTCGTTGCTGTCATAAATAAGGTTGGTGTCGTTGGGCGAAACCATCACTAAGGGAAACATGCCAATATGATGACTTAATTTTTCATGCTCCTTTTTATTCACCTTTATTTCTTTCTTTTTGCCAAGAGTAGCCGCACAGTTTACCAAATGTTTCTTCTTTTTTACCAAAAGAGTTGATTTAATCATAAACTGCGTTTCATTAAACCTAATGTTGGCACTGTCTATTGAGTTAATCGAACTTTTAGTCATCGATAAGTAATGCAAGGCATCTAAAATATTGGTTTTTCCAGCACCATTATGGCCCACAAAACAGTTTAATCCATCTGCAAAATCAATAGATAATGTTTCAAAGTTTTTAAAATTATAAAGCGATAAGTTTTTAAATACCATTGGTTAACCAAATATTCTTTAGGGTATATTTACAAAAAGGAGTTGTATTAACTAGCTTTGCGAGTTCTTATAACAACCAAAGATACCGAGCAAAAATGGCAACTTCAAAATCAAACAAAACGACTGGTTCAAAACTTAAATTCTCGAAGGCTCAATACATGAACTGGTACGAGCAAATGCTTTATATGCGTAGGTTCGAAGAAAAAGCAGGCCAACTTTACGGACAGCAAAAAATTAAAGGCTTTTGCCATTTATATATTGGGCAAGAAGCGTGCGTAGCAGGAGCTGTTTCTGCACTTAAAGAAGGCGACAAGCATATTACAGCTTATCGCGATCACGCACATCCTATTGCATTAGGTGCCGATCCTAAAAAAATTATGGCAGAACTTTTTGCCAAAGAAACGGGCATTTCTAAGGGCAATGGTGGTTCTATGCACATGTTTGATAAAGAGCATCATTTTTATGGCGGCCATGGTATTGTAGGTGGCCAAGTGCCACTAGGCACAGGAATTGCCTTTGCCGAAAAATACAACGGTTCTGATAATCTTTGTGTAACGTATTTAGGCGATGGTGCTGCACGCCAAGGTGCTTTTCATGAAGCACTCAATTTGGCTATGACCATGAAATTACCTGTACTATTTGTGATTGAAAATAATGGCTATGCCATGGGTACTTCGGTAGCGCGTACCTCAAATGTTACAGATTTATCTGAATTAGGCAGAGCCTATGAAATGCCTTCGGTTACCGTAGATGCTATGAATGTGGAAAATGTACACGAAGCAGTTGTAGTAGCAGCTAAAAGGGCTCGCAAAGGCGATGGGCCTACTTTATTGGAGTTTAAAACCTATCGATATAAAGGGCACTCTATGTCCGATCCTGCTAAATACAGAACCAAAGAGGAGCTGGAAGAATATAAAAAGTTAGACCCTATTGAGCAGGTAAAACAAATTATTATAAAAAATAAATTTGCTAAAGAAGAAGAATTGGTTGCCATTGATAAGCTACTGAAAGAAAAAGTGATGGAAAGTGTGAAGTTTGCAGAGGAGTCTGACTTCCCACCTGCATCACAAGCATTTGAAAATGTGTATGTTCAAGAAGATTACCCATTTGAAATGGGGTAAAATAAATTGAAAGTGGTATTATTGCAGCCGGAAAAATAAGAGCATGGCTAAAAAAGGAAAAAAACATGAGGATGGAGTGTTGGAGAGTGCAGAAGTACTGGCCGAACAACTTACGAAATCAGAACAATTTTTAGAGAACAATAAAGTAACGGTGTTTTCAATTGCAGGTATATTGGCAATTGCACTGGCTAGCTTTTTTGGATATAATTACTACATGGACAGCCAAAACTCATTGGCTCAAGACGAAATGTTTCAGGCAGTATATTATTATGAGCAAGATAGCTTGGATTTAGCACTAAACGGTGATGGTAATTATTATGGTTTTTTAGATATCATTGATAATTATGGAGCTACCTCCGCTGGTAATCTAGCTAATTTTTATGTGGGTTCTATTTACATGAAAAAAGCAACTTACGAATCGGCAGTGCCATTTCTACAAGATTTTAGCAGTAGCGATTATGTGCTTCAGGCAAGAGCATACAGCCTTTTAGGCGATGCTTTTATGCAACAAAATGATTTTTCAGAAGCAGCTAATTACTATTCTAAGGCTGCAAACGATAACCCAAACGAGTATTTTACACCTGTATATTTGTTAAAAGCAGGGTTGGCTTATGAAAAACTAGAAGACTTTTCGAGTGCAACCAAACAATACGAAACCATTGTTAAAGATTTTGCAAAATCGAATGAGGTTGATAAGGCTAAAAAATATAAAGCAAGATTACAAGGAAAATCTTAATCTTAAAAAAAATTAATTTTAAGGGGTAGGATTTGTAATCTTACCCCTTTTTTAATGGAAAAAATATGGCAAGTAATTTAAAAAACCTAAGTGAACACTCCCCAAAAAACACAGGAAGTGTTGAAAATAAACAGTTTGGAATTGTAGTGGCAGAGTGGAATGAAACCATTACAGGTGCCTTGCTAGAAGGTGCTATTGAAACATTGCTTGAGCAAGGGGTGGTGCGAGAAAATATTAAGGTGCACTATGTGCCCGGTACTTTCGAGTTATCATTAGGGTCGCAATTTTTGGCTCAGCAACAAAATTTTGATGCAATTATTAGTTTAGGCTGTGTAATTCAAGGTGAAACTCGTCATTTCGATTTTATTTGTGAAGCGGTGGCGCAAGGAGTCACCACTGTGGCGCTTAAATATAATAAGCCCGTAATCTTTGGTGTGCTCACCACCAATACTATGCAACAAGCATTAGATAGAGCGGGAGGAAAACATGGAAATAAAGGAGAAGAAGCCGCCATTACCGCAGTAAAAATGCTCAATTTTTAAACCTCCACTTAATGAAAGTATTAAAATTTGGAGGCACCTCTGTAGGAAGTGCCCAGCGAATGCAACTTGTTTTAGAAATAATTACGGCTTCTGCAGAGCCTAAAGTAATAGTTTTGTCGGCTGTTTCGGGCACTACCAATAAGTTGGTGGCCATTGGCGATTTATTGCTAGCAAAAAAAATAAGCAAAGCAAACGCTTCCATTAAAGCTCTGGCAGAGGAATATCAATTATTTATTGCTAGTTTATTATCGCAACCTTCACTTGTTGAAAAGGCTAAAACCATTGTTGAAAATAGTTTTTCGCTTATGAGAAATTACTTAAATTATCCATTCGGAAGATCTAAAAACAATGAATTGGTGGCACAGGGAGAATTAATGTCAACCAATTTATTTAATTTATTTTTAGAAGAGCATGGGGTTAAGTCCAAGCTAGTGTTAGCGCTTGATTATGTCCATTTAAGTGGGGAAGGTGAACCCGTGGTAAAAGACATCTCCCAAAAGTTAAATGCCATTATACAAGAGGATAAGGAACATAACCTCTTTATTACCCAAGGTTTTATTTGCTTAAACCACGAAGGGGATATTGACAATTTAAAAAGAGGAGGCAGCGATTACTCTGCTTCACTCATTGGAGCCGCTCTTAAAGCGGATGAAATTCAAATTTGGACCGATATTGATGGCATGCACAATAACGACCCAAGAGTGGTTAATGCCACCAAAGCGATTAAACATTTATCGTTTGATGAAGCTGCGGAGTTGGCCTATTTTGGCGCTAAAATACTGCACCCTGCCACCATATTGCCTGCGCAAGAAGCAGCAGTGCCGGTACGACTTAAAAACACAATGCAGCCTCAGGCAGAGGGTACTTTAATCGATAAAAATGCGGAGAATAGAGAGGTAAAAGCAGTGGCCGCCAAAGATGGCATTACAGCCATTAAGATAAAATCGTCTCGTATGTTGCTGGCGCATGGTTTTTTGCTTAAAATATTTCAAATTTTTGATGCCTATAAAACACCGATTGATTTAGTTACTACTTCTGAAATTGCGGTTTCATTAACCATTGATGACACCACACATTTGCCTAAAATAACGAAAGAGCTTGAGCAGCTTGGAATGGTTGAAATAGATGGAAACCAGTCGATTATTTGTTTGGTTGGCAATTTCATTCTCAAAAATTCCGAAGTAATTAAAAACCTCTTCCACTCCATAGAAGAATTACCTGTACGAATGATTTCGTTAGGAGGAAGCAAGAATAATATTTCGTTGCTTATACCTACTAAATTTAAGCTACAAGCACTTAAAAATATTAACCAAGGGGTATTTGGGATGTGATAACGACTCTTATATAACTTAGGCTCGGTAATCCAAATTAGTATTTTGCCCCTTATACAAACAGATATTCTTGCGGGTGTATAACATTTTGTCGCTAATTATTTATACTGTTATTTTAGGAGTAGGTAAGAAAAAAACAACCACTTACGTCATTCCTGCGCAGGCAGGAATCCGCCCTGTAGGATGTTACAACTAATAAAGACTGATTAAAATTTATTATAGCCATAATGTTTAATCTCTTTCTATATCTACAGATTCCTGCTCGCCAACTGGCGAGAATGACGATTTCTATTTTGCTTTTCTTTTTAATAATAGGTTAGGGGGCTTGCAAAAAATGGTTTAAACTAAAACGACAAAATGTTATGCACCCATTCTTGCCCTCCTCCAAAGGCGAGCTGACGGCAGGATATAGTAAAGAGATTCTCGCTACAAATAAAAGAAAATTAGCCAAACAGCTATAAAAATGGGAAGCAAGATGGGAATTGAAAACCTAATAATGTAGCCAAAAAAGGAGGGCATTTTTATACCTAATTGCTCTGCAATGGACTTAACCATAAAATTAGGGCCATTGCCAATATAAGTCATGGCGCCAAAAAACACGGCCGCCACCGAAATAGATTGCAATAGCAATATACTGTCATCGTATCCGCCCGCTGCAAACTGTCTTACATGCTCAATATTATTAATATTAGCACCCGAAGAGGCCATAGCTGCTGCTAAAAAGTTAAGGTAAGTTGGTGCATTATCAAGTATGCCCGAAAGCAAGCCTGTACCCCAATACAGCGTATTATGAGTAATTAAAGCCGCTCCTTCTGGCGATTGTGCAAAGTTGCCTACCATTTCTAACGCGGGCATCATTGTGCCAAAAATACCAATAAAAATAAAGGCAACTTCCTTAATGGGCTCAAAGCTAAAGTCGTTCTTTTTAAGTAAGTCTTTATTTGCCGTTAAGTAGGATGCTGCTGCAACAGAAAACATGATAATCTCTCGTATAAAAGAAAATTTCTGCCCATCGTAATGAATGGCTGGCACCCAATTAAACACATTAGGGTCGAGAAAAACAGCACCTATAACAATTGCGAGCCAGGCAAAATTGATACCGCCTATAATACTCACTTTTCCAGTTCTCTCTTCCTCTTTAACTTCTTTTTTGTTTTTTACATCAAAAAAGTAAAAAACAATTAATAATACAATAAGAGCAAAAATCCATGAAGGTAAATTGTGGAATAAAGTCCACTCAAATGGCACTCCTTTTAAAAAGCCTAAAAACAAAGGAGGGTCTCCAATAGGTGTTAGTGCGCCTCCAATATTACTTACAATAAATATAAAAAATATAATATGGTACGATTGAATTCGCCCTTTATTTAATCGTAAAAAAGGCCTAATTAATAACATAGAGGCACCGGTGGTGCCTATAACATTGGCAATAATTGCCCCTACTAGCAAAACAGCAACATTGGTTAACGGGGTCGATTTTTTATCAACACTAATCATAATACTGCCTGAGGCAATAAACAAGCCCGTAAGCAATGCTATAAACTGTACGTACTCAAAAAAAGCATGCACAGGGGCATGCACATTATGAATACCAAACACATAATAAAGTACGACAATAGAGGCCAAAACAACGGCAACTTTAGGGTAATTATGATGCCAAAAATGCTCAAAAAACAAGGGGCCTGTTGCAATCATAGCCAGTAGCAGCACAAATGGAATAACCGACCATCCTGCAGCAAAATGGTGATTGCTATCCGCATCTTCCTCTGTGGTTGGCTCTGCACGAGTTTCTTCTTGTTCTGAAAAACTCGAATTTTCCGAAAATGAATAAACAGGGGTACTAGCCGAAAAAACTAACGCAACACTTACAACTAAAATTAGACTTGCTAACTTTAAAAAATGTACTTGGTTTGAAAACATAAGCCTAAAACTATGAAATTATTTTATTAAGGAGAGTGCAATTAATTAAAAATCCATTTGCAAGTGTAATATTTGTGGTTCTCCCAAAAAAATTAACACTCCCTTAAATGATAAATGCTGTTATAGATATTGGAAATACCAACGTAAAAATAGGCTTGTTTACAGGCAAAGAGCCTTTGGCTATTTCTGTATTAAGTCAAAAGGATGTGATTCCGTATTTGGATATTAAAAATGTGGAAAACGCAATGGTGAGCAGTGTTGCTTCTCAAGATAATTTTATAGAACAGCTAAAAAAAATAGTAGCTAAGGTTACCGAATTTACGATTGACACCCCTATGCCAATTCGTACGTTGTATGCTACACCAAAATCATTAGGAGTAGATAGGTTAGCGGCCTGCGTGGGGGCACGAAAGTACACAAGCGGCAATGTACTTGTGATAGATGCAGGCACATGTATTACTTATGATGTACTCACTACTAAAAATGAGCACCTCGGAGGTATTATTAGTCCTGGCATAAATATGCGCCTCCGAGCCATGCATACTTTTACCGCTAACTTACCGTTAGTTTCTTTTAGCACTGCTTCATTAATAGGGCAATCAACTCAAAAAAGTTTACAAAGTGGTGGTGCTAACGGAAGTTTAGCAGAAATGAAAGGGCTAATTAAGCAGTTTGAGTGCGAATTTGACAATTTATCAATAATAATTGGAGGAGGAGACGCTGTTTTTTTTGATAAAAACTTGGAATTGAACACCTTTGTGGTTTCAAATTTGGCGGTGGAGGGATTACATGCAATTTTTAAGTATAATGAGTAAGTATAAAAAAGTGTTTTTTATAGGGCTGTTAGCTGCATTTTTAGGGAGCAGTTTATCTATTGCGCAAGTAACACATTCCCCCTATTCTTCCATTGGCATTGGCGATATTCAAGACCCCACCACGGCTGCTAAATTTGGAATGGCTGGTCTTGGAGTAAGTAACGGAACCTATTATAGCTTAAATATCGTTAATCCGGCATTATTATACTATAATAGAGTAGCACTGTTTTCTGCGGCAATATTGGGTGAAAGCAAAACAATTAGCCAAGCTGAATTTGAACCCTATACAGCAAGCTCAGGTCAATTAAACCATATGGCACTTGCATTTCCGTTAATATCCGGAAAACTCTCAACGGCATTGGTGCTTAACCCTTACTCAGCGGTTAATTACGATGTTTTTTTTCAAACACCCATTCAAGGAAACCCAACAGACTCCGTTTTTGTAACAGCTAATGGAGATGGAGGAATTGACCAACTTAGTTTATCGTTTGGTGGGGTTTTGTATAAAGGTCTTTCTTTTGGGGTAAGAGCAAGCTATTTGTTTAGCTCCATTCGTAAAGAAAGCAAATCGGTTGTGCCTATATCTATACCAATACATAATAATTATGTAGCCACTGTAAATGAGCGGCTTAGTTTTCAAGATTTTATGTTTGGGTTAGGTCTTGCATACAACCTAAAGGTGGGCGAATCATCTTCGTTAAACTTTGGAGCTACTTATGATTTTAAAACAGATGTAAAATCAAAATTATTTATTAGGTTAGATCAGGAGCTATTATCAGGAGCTACGGTGTTTGCCGATACGCTAGCTGATAATATTCCTGTTATAGTTACTTTGCCAGAAAAATTATCGCTTGGATTTTCGTATAATTATAAAAATAAAATTCTTATTGGCATAGATTACATTACCCAAGATTGGACAAGCAACGCAACTGGTCAATTAGAGAACCCCAATTACACAAAGCGAGATAGATATGTATTGGGAGCCGAAATTACACCCAATGTAAACAGTATTAATAACTATTTTAAACGGATGACATATAGGGTGGGTGCAAGCTTTACAAACACACCTTATATATTTGGAGAAACACAGATTACAGATTTTGGCATTAATTTTGGGTTATCTCTTCCAGTTGTGCGATTTTCGAGCCTTGATTTTGGTTTTCAAATGGGAACCAGAGGCACTTTAACAAATAATTTAATACAAGAAAACTATATTAGACTTTATTTTGGGGTTAGTTTTAACGATAATCGTTGGTTTTTACAACCCAAATTTAATTAATGAAAACTTAGAAAGTGATGAAGAAAATTTTTGGAACAATAGCATTAGTGTCGTTAATAATGGCAAATGCGTACGGACAGCAAAAAGGATGGAAATGGCCAGAGGACTCTGCAACCAAGGTAAAAGCAATTGAGATGAATGTGATTCAGTCAGATGCAATTAAAATGGGAGATTTCAAAACCGCTATTCCCGCTCTAAAATGGCTTATTGCCAATGCCCCTGATTTAAATAAGTCTATATACATTAATGGATCAAAAGCCTACGAGAGTTTGGCCAAGGCCGCTCAAAAAGAAGAAAAGAATGCAAAGGCCGCTCTTAAATCTGCTACGGATAAACCTGCAGCAGAAGCCGTTTTTGCTGAAAAGTCTGCTTTACGTGCTGCTTATGCAGATACCTTGCTTTCTATGTATGATTTAAGAATAGAACATTTTGGAGATAAGCCCAATGTGTTAAACAGAAAGGTTTTTAAAGCATATAAGTATTATGTCAAAGATTTTTCTAAGTCGGAATGGTTACTTGAGATGTTTGATGAAGCATTTGACATTGGAGGGACTAAAATACCAGATGCTAATTTAGTTGCTTACATGAATGTAATAAAAGTAAATGCTAAGCTTAAAAAAATAGGTGAAGAAGAAATTCTTAATAGATATGATAAAATATCAGAAGTAATTGATCAAAAAATAGTTGCCAATGAGGCAAAAGAAAAGAGCAATGATTCTCTCCTTAAAAAGAAAAACGCTATTGACGGCATTTTAATGGATATAGTAGATATAAACTGTGAGTTTGTAGAAACTAATATGGCGCCTAAATTTGACGAAAATCCGAATGACTTAAAGCTTGTAAAAAGAATGTTTACCTTTATGCTTAATGGTAAATGCACCGATTCCCCTTTATTTTTAAGCGTTTCTATGCAATTGCAAAAAATGGTGCCAGATTATGGATTATGTAAAATGATTGCCTCTAAATGTGTGGCAAACAAAGATTATTCGCATGCGCATAATTATTATAACCAAGCGTTAGAGTTAACCGAAGATGGCATTAAAAAATCGGAGATTTATGTAAGTCAGGGTAAAGTATATTCTGCACAACATAATAAACCAAAAGCAAGAGCTATGTATAGCCATGCCATTGCTGCAGACCCCACCAATAAAAAGGCATACATTGCCATTGGCGATTTATATTACCATAGCTTTAAAGAGTGTAAAGAAGAGCAAGATATGGTAAAAGACAGACTTGTTTTTATTGCTGCTTACGATCAATACAAAAAAGCAGGTGCTTCTAAAAAAATGGCCTCTGCAAAAGAACAATTTCCTTCGAAAGAAGATTTGTTTAATGGCGATTATACCGTTGGGCAAACACTATCATTAGGGTGTTGGATTAATAAGTCAGTAGTGCTTAAAACACGTGACTAATACGTAAATTGCCTCAAAAAAGCTGCTTTCTCCTCAATCGGTTTGAGGTAAAGCAGCTTTTTTTATAGTTATAAAATAAAGAAATTGAAAAAGATAGCATTAGCGATTTTAGTCACATCAATTTTTGCCACTTGCCAACAAAAAGCAGCTGAAAAAGAAGCGCCTCAGATTTATACAGGGCCCTTAAGTACGCTAACTGGTGCAACTATTATTTATAGCGACTCTGCCAAACAAAAAGCCGTTGTAGAGGCCGAAAAACTTTTAGACCTTCAAAACGGTGACAGAGAAGTGCCTAAAGGTATGTTTATAACCTTTTATGAAAAGGATGGCACCGTATCGGCCACGTTAAGAGCCAATTATGCCTATTTTTTTAAGGAAGATGATAAATGGAAAGCTACCGGAAATGTAATAGTTAACAACATAGCCAACAAAGAAACCTTAAAATCAGAAGAGCTTTACTGGGAGCCTAAAAACGAAGATGTATATACCGAAAAATTTGTGCGAATTGAAACCCCAGGTGAATTGATGACAGGAACAGGCTTAAAAGCAAAGCAAGATTTTTCGGAATGGACTTTAAAAAATCCAGAAGGCCTTATTGATGTAGAAGAAGGAGAAATATAGTTTCTAAAATAGTGTCCGTCTATAAGGTTCCTGGTTCGCTTATATTTCCTTCGCGCCTTCGCTAAAACTTCAGCGTAAGCGTTGTAAAACTGCGTGTGACGAATGAACCCCAATAACACTAACTATTATTGGGAGTACAACTAGTAGTCGCACTCCCAATATAATGGCTATTTTCTAAACTCAAACCCATTAGGAAAACGACCCGAAGCAAAATTATCCAACTCCGTGCCCTCTGCGTTATAGCGAATAATGGTTCCATTATCTGCACCATTATTTCGACCTACATAAATGGTTTCATCATCAGGATTCACGCCTAATCCATAAAAATTATCTCCACTAATTAGTGCTTCTTGCGGAGCAAAAGTAGCTGAATTATCAATTTTAAATACTTGTGCAGGAGCGTTCCAAGGGGTACATAAATAATAAATATTTGCGCCATCTCCATTTACTGCTATAGACTTAGCCCCACCTGCAATTTCAAATGAATATAGGGTTTTTTCATTTATAATGTCAATTTTTACTAAACTGCCAGCGCAAAGCACCCAAAGCCTTCCATTGCCATCTTCTACAAATCTACTTGGTCCATAAGGTGTTTCATAACCTCCTGTAATTGCATCATTTTGGGGATTAATCACTTGTACTTTGTTTGAATAGGATGCAGCAGCATATACCTGGCCATTTATTGTAGTTATACCCTCTATGCCGTCATCCGTATTAATTGTTTTAATAACATTAAAATTTGTAAGGTCAACTACTGCAATGTAAGAATCTGGCAGTGTCCAATTTGGTCCCCAATCTCCCCAATTACTTACGTACCCTTTGCCATTGGCGATGGTCATATAGCGAGGTGTAAAAAGCCCCTCATCAATAGTTGCAATGTATTTAAATGTTTCAGCTTCTACCACTACAATTTTATGACCAGACTGATCAATTATGTAGGTTTTGTTATCAAAGGTGTAAATAGATTGAAACGTGCCTGAAACCGTTTCATTATTTACTTTTTGGTAAATATCTTGAGTTGCTGTTTTGGCCGAAGGGTCATAAAAACCTACAGTGCCATCGGCATCCCCAAAATTGCCTTCATTTATTACTATAACGCCTGTTGCAAATTCGCCTTTGGGAACTTCTTCGTCTTTTTTACAAGCACTGGCAATTACTAAAAGTGCCAACATATACACGTACGATAATTTAATTTTTTTCATTTTTGTTATTTGTTAAAATTGATTTTTGCGCCTGCTAAAAAATTAATTCCCGGCATGGCTCTGTTTATAATTGATTGATAATTTGTATTCGTTACATTATTCGCATCTACATAAAATTGGATGCTCCAGTGGGTTAGGTTTACATCATGGCTCACTCTAATATTTAGCAAGGCATACCCGGGTACTTCGGTTTTGTTATTTGTGGTTGTAAATCGTTTGCCAGTTGCCACCCCAGTTGCCTGTACCAACCATTTGCCAACCCTTGCCTGGCCTGTAATGTTTCCATTATGAAAAGGCACGTAAGGCAGTTGCTTACCAGCCGTTCGGTCGTACTTATCCAACGCTTCTTGATTGGTTGATTTGGTATAAGCGTAGTTTAACCACCCTTTTAATCGAACGTTTCCAAGCTCTTTTTCAAAGCCTGTTTCTAACTCAACTCCAACCCCTTTTACTTTACGCTTGTTTTCGGGGCTCCAAACGGATCCATTGGGTAACCATAAAATCCAGTTATCCACCCACAGTTGATACGTTGTACCTTTCACCCAAAAAGGCATATTCTCATTACCCCTTAAATCAAATCCAATTTCTGCATTTACCGATTCTTCGGGCAATAGGTTAAGGTTGCCTCCAGGCATCCAAAACCGATCGTTTAGTGTGGGTACGTTATAGCCCCTGGCTAGTTGCCCTTTTAAGTTTAATTGCCAAGTTGATGATGTATGGGCTTTAAAATCCAACCCTAAAGAAGGTGTAAAAGGAATTTTATACCCAGTTACATACGCTTGCCTTAAATTAAGGCTTAGTTTTAGTTTATTTAAAGGCAGCCATAAGAGCGAAGCAAACAGGTTGGTTCTGTTTTCTTGTGCAATTTCATTATCGTAAAAAGGGGTGTTAACCTGAATTATATTGGTGTTAACTCCTCCCTCTACAGATAAATTAGCTGCAAGGTCATAGTCAAAAAAGGCAGTTAGTCTGTGCTGATTGCTGTTGGTAACGGAGCCTTCATAATTAATTTCATCAAATAAAAACCCATACTGCACGTTAAACGAGCCTGATTTTAGGCGGTGGTTAAACTTTAAAGAAGCCCACAGGTTTTTATCCACTTGGTTATTGCTGGCAGAGCTGCCAATGGGAGATTGTAGATTGCGGTTGGCATGGGTAGCTTGAACATCAAAGGCCAATGAACTTGATTTTGTGAGTTGAAGCAAGGAAGATAATTGAGCTCCTGAAATAAAGAAGTTTGCATTCTCCTGCTTACCAATGTCTTTTCCGCTACTCGATTTATAAGGGAAATTATTTTTTGATTGTTTATAAAATCCTCCAATTTTAAGATAGCCCCTCTCTCCTGATTTTGACAACTGAATAGTTGAATTGGTAGTGCCAAAAGACCCAACTGATTGATTAACAGCCAGCCTAATGCCCTTGTTTGGGGCATTCGATTGCATATTAATAATACCTCCTATGGCACCCGTGCCAAAACGTGCTGACGAAGACCCGTGCACAAGGCTAATTTCATCTACAAAATCGAGCGGTACCAACGATAAATCGGCTTGCCCTAAAAATGGGTAGCCTACTTGCATACCGTTCCAAAGCACAGAGGTATGGCTGGCACCTGTGCCTCTAAAAGAAATTGTGGAGAGCATTCCTGCTCCATATTGCTTAATATACACCGAGGATTGTACGCTCAGTAGCTGCGCTAAAGTCAATTGTTTAAAGCTTTCAATGCTTGTACTATCAATGGTAGAAATAGTTGCCCCCACGCCAAATTTTTCGATTGGGGTTGCTGTAATTTCTACTTCGTTTAGCTGCGTGGTTTGTTCTTGCGCAAAGCACACGTTTAACCCTAACACATAAAGTAGTGCCAAAAGCAGTAACAGGGGACGATATGATTTGTTTTTACATCTGTCCATTGCCTTTCCTCCGAAAGCATTAAGTACGATAAAATGATTGGCAGGTCTCCTGGCTTACCCTGTTTTTACGAGCCTTCCCAATCTCCTCCAAATCATCGAAGTGAGAAAAGTGGCTGCGGATGTAAAAACTCCTTTTCGCTCGTTAGCGAAGTGGGTTCACAGTTGCGGGGACAGCTTTCGATTTAAACGAAAATTCCCATTTTAATCTATCCCCGCCAGCTAGGCGAGGAATAAGAACCAATAGTGCGAAAGTAGCGACTGGTTTTTTAATAACCAACGTAATAAAATTAAACCTCAAATTCTTAGCTCATAAACTAAGATTCTTTAGTGAGAGTAATACCTTTGTTGCAGTTATACAACGTTCATGTTTCTACTTCATAAATTTTTAGTCTGGCGGATTAAACATGTTAGTGATAGGAATTTTCTTATTTTCCTAGGACTATTAATAGGTGTTATTTCGGGGCTGGCAGCAGTTACGTTAAAATGGGCGGTTCATACGATTGGTCATTTTTTAATGGACAATAAAGTGTTTGAATCGCATAAGCTTCTTTACGTGGTTTATCCTTTTATTGGCATTTTGCTTACCGTATTAATTTCTAAATACTTATTAAAAGAACACCTTGGCCACGGAATTACTAATATTCTGTTTGTGATTTCAAAACGTTCCAGCATTATTAACAGGGCTAAAATGTACTCTCGAATGTTTACCAGTGCCATTACCGTGGGCTTTGGAGGTTCGGTAGGGCTGGAGGCTCCTATTGTAGTTACCGGTTCGGCCATTGGCTCCAACATTGGGCGATTAATGCACCTTGGCTATAAAAAACGCACATTGCTCATTGCCTGCGGTGCAGCAGGTGCTATTTCTGCCATTTTTAACTCTCCCATCGCAGGGGTTATTTTTGCCATTGAAGTGCTGCTGCCCGAAGTTACCATTGCATTATTTATCCCATTACTTATTTCTTCGGTAATGGGTTCGCTCACCTCTCATTCTATTTTAGGGTCTGAAATATTGTTTTCGTTTAAGCTAAAGGATGAGTTTTCGCTTAATGATGTGCCGTTTGTAGTAGTTTTTGCTGCTTTGGCAGGGTTGCTTTCGGTTTATTTTACAAGAACCACGTTTTATGTAGAAAAGCAGATAAGCAAAATAAAAAGTCAACTATCAAGGGCTGCTGTAGGCGGAATAGCACTAGGCATCATCATTCTTTTTTTACACCCACTTTATGGCGAAGGGTATGCTACCATTAAAACAATTTTAAATGGGGAGGCTACTACCATTTTTGCGGAAAGTATTTTTGAAGGAGTTAATTCAGGTTTTTACCTTGTTTTATTAATGGGTGCAGTTATTTTAATCAAACCTGTAGCCTCCGCCATAACCATTGGCTCTGGGGGCAGTGGTGGGGTATTTGCCCCTTCTTTATTTATTGGTGGCACCTTTGGGTTTCTGTTTGCTACTGTTGTAAATATGGTTGCCGGAGTACCTGTTTTAAGTATTAGTAATTTTACCCTAATGGGTATGAGTGGGGTAATGAGTGGGGTGTTGCACGCTCCCTTAACGGCCATATTTTTAATTGCAGAAATTACAAGTGGCTACACGCTATTTGTACCACTAATGTTGGTATCGGCCATTGCGTATAGTACTACCATTTACTTTGAGCCCTATTCGCTTTATTCTAAATCGTTGGCCAAAACAGGCGATCTAATTCCTAAGGATAAAGACAAACTAGTACTTGGAGTAATCAATTTAAATAAGTTGATTGAAACCGACTTATTAAAGGTATCACCTATGGCAACATTACGCGAATTGGTGGTGCTTGTAAGAAGTTCTAAACGCAATATTTTTCCAGTGGTAAATGATGATGGGTCGCTTGTTGGTATTGTAACGTTAGATGATATAAGGCAAATAATGTTTGATACTGAATCGTATGACACGATGTATGTAGAGGAGCTTATGCACAGCCCTCCTGCCAGTGTAAGCTCTCAAGAAAATATGCAATCCGTTATGCATAAGTTTGAATCCACGGGCGCATGGAATTTACCTGTAATTGATAATGGCATATACGTGGGATTTTTATCTAAATCGCGCATATTTAACACTTATAGGAATAAGCTAAGAAAACAAAATATTCAGGCTTAACTTAACAACTAGGTTACGCCTAATTTTTTAAGGCAATTGCTTTTGTTTTTGTAAAATATGTGAAAATCAGCAAGTTAGCAAAAGTTGTCCACAGAAATTAGATTTAAGAGCAGCCACACAACAACCTAATAGCCAGCAGCTTAAGGATTAACATTAAGGTAATGTGGATAAATCACAGAAATTGTGCATAAGTAATCCCAAAATGGGAATACGTATAACAACAAAATAAAATAAGGGTTTCTATTGAATAGCACTAACAAAAGAGCTTCCGTTGGTGATTCGATAGCTAAGGTTAATTAGTATTCAAAAGTAGAAATAAAAATACACTTGAGCAAAGTGCTTTTGTATTTTTTTATAAAAAAATAATAGAACAGTTTGTTTAAAGCTTAAAAATACACTTTGTTAGAATAGTGCAATTTTGAGTGCAATTTAATTTTCGGCTAGCAAGCCTAAAATACTTTCGATATGGCTCCTATCATTACTAAGCCTTGGCACTTTATTTTGCCCACCAAGCTTATTTCTAGTTTTCATCCATTTATAAAATGTGCCCCCCGGAACGGGATAAATTTTAGGCAGCACTAATGCGAGGTCATTTTGCCTTTTGGCTTCATAATCGGAGTTTAGTTCTTGCAAGTTTTTATCGAGCAATGTGGCAAATTCTTTTAAGTCTTCAGGCGCATTTGCAAATTCTATTATCCATTCATGCCCGCCTCTTTTATTCTTTTCAAGATAAATAGGGCCTGCCGTAAAATTCTCAATTTTTGCACCTGTTTTGTCACACGCTTTTGCAATAGCCTCCTCCGCATTTTCAATCACCAGCTCTTCCCCAAAAGCATTAATAAAATGCTTGGTTCTGCCTGATATTTTTATGCGGTACGGCTTGGTACTGGTAAATCGTATGGTGTCTCCAATATTATACCGCCATAAACCCGCATTTGTTGAAATAACCATCGCATATATTTTGCCAGCTTCTACTTCCCATAATGGGATTGGTTCACTGGCTGATAATCCACTTGAGCTCATCGGAATAAATTCATAAAAAATGCCATAATCAAGCATTAGCAGCATATCGTCATTTTTGGGGCTATCTTGAATCCCAAAAAATCCCTCAGAAGCATTATACGCATCTATATAAGACATATTGTTATTAGGAATTATATCTTGAAAGACTTTTCGATAAGGCCCAAAAGCAACTGCCCCGTGAAAGAATACTTCAAGGTTAGGCCAAACTTCTAATATATTAGCAGCTCCTTTCAAGTCCATTATTCTTTTTAAAACCAATAGTGCCCACGTGGGCACGCCCGTCATACTGGTTACATTTTCATCTTGTGTTTCTTGGGCAATCTTCTCCAATTTTTCTTCCCAGCTATCAAGCAAAGCCACCTCCTCACTTGGGGTACGTACATATTTTGCCCATAAGGGCATATTTTGCATAATTACAGCCGATACGTCTCCAAAATAAGAATCTAAATCTGGTGCTAGTGAGTTTTTTTGATGACTACCACCAATGGAGAGTACTTTGCCCGTAAAAATCAATGAGTCAGGATTATTATTTACATAAAAGGCTAATAAATCCTTGCCCCCACTAAAATGGCTTTCGTCCAATGCCTCTTGCGAAACAGGAATAAACTTGCTCTTCGCATTGGTGGTTCCTGATGATTTTGCAAACCAATTAATATAAGTTGGCCAAAGCACGTTTTGCTCTCCTCTCATCATTCGTTCGATGTAAGGAAATAGTTCTTCGTAGGTAGAGATTGGAACTTGTTGTTGAAATTCTTTATAAGAGTTGATTGATTTAAACTGATGCTTTTTCCCAAATTCCGTGTTCTTCGCATCTGAAATTAAGCGATTAAACACATCACGTTGTACCTCGTGCGGGTACTCCATAAAAAGCTCAATTTGATGAACTCGTTTTTTTATTACCCAATTAATAAAGGTGTTTAGAAATGGCATTAAGTAGCTAGTTTAAAAAATTGTTGGATACTAAAATAGCATATAATGATTGCCCAAAACTAGTGCCTCCAAAATAAAATAATAAATTAAACCTTTCGCTTTAATTCAAAGTGTTGCCCCAAATACACTTTTCTTACTTGAGGGTCGTTGGCTAAGTCTTCAGCAGAGCCTGATTTTAGGAGACGGCCTTCAAACATTAAATAAGCCCTATCTGTAATAGATAAGGTTTCGTTTACATTATGATCGGTAATTAAGATGCCAATATTTTTCTTTTTAAGCTGCGATACAATGCTTTGGATTTCCTCCACAGCAATGGGGTCAACCCCTGCAAAAGGCTCATCTAACAAAACAAATTTGGGATCCACGGCCAAGGCTCTCGCAATTTCTGTTCTTCTGCGTTCGCCTCCTGAAAGCACGCCTCCCATATTTTTTCGAACGTGGGTAAGACTAAATTCTTCCAATAAACTTTCTGTCTTTTCCTTTTGAGCCACCTTTGATAGGTTCGTCATTTCCAATACGGCTAATATATTTTCTTCAACGGTAAGCTTCCTAAAAACCGAAGCTTCCTGTGCCAAATACCCAATACCAAGTTTTGCTCTTTTGTACATTGGCAAAGAGGTAATGTCCTCGTTATCTAAAAATATTTTACCTTCATTGGGTTTAATTAAGCCTACCATCATATAAAAAGAGGTGGTTTTACCTGCCCCGTTAGGGCCTAATAAACCCACAATTTCACCCTGATTAACTTCTACGCTAATATCATCAACAACTTTTCGTTTGCTGTATTTTTTAACTAAATGTTCGGCTTTTAAAATCATACTATAACTTCTCTATAAAAAGGCAATGTAATTAACCACAAAGTTACACAAAGTAGGCACAGAGAATCACAAAGAAAATTTAATTCAATATCAAGTCTTTAATTTTTAGTTGGATGCTTTTTATCCCTCTAAAATTATTTTCATCAATATTAAATACGATATCAACTTTATCTCCTTCCAGTTCTTTTTTATAATGCTGAGGCATATTAAAACCAATCCCATCAAACACTGCGCCATTTTGGGTTATATTTAATTTTATATGTGCCTTTTTTAACAGAAATGCTTTTTGAATGGTTACTCCTTTGGCTATAAACACTGGTTGCAAATTGGCCGGCCCAAAAGGTGCCATCTGGTTTAGGATACCTAAAAATTTATAATTGATTAAGTCGAGTGTTATTTCTGTGTCAATTTTGAGCTGTTTTTTTTCTTGCTCCGCTGTTATTGTGGACGAAACTGCTTCTTCAAATGCCATAACAAAGCCTTCTAAATTCTCAGGCTTTAGGCTTAGCCCTGCCGCATATTTATGCCCTCCAAACTGCTCTAGCCATTGGTCACACTCCAATATGGCATTATGCACATCAAAGCCCGAAACCGACCGAGCAGAGCCAGTTATAAACCCATTCGACTCCGTTAACACAATGGTAGGTTTATAAAATTCATCTACACATTTAGAAGCCACAATGCCAATAACCCCTTTATGCCAATCGGGGTTAAATAATACGGTTGATTTTCTGTTTTGATAGACAGTGTTCGTCAACATTTCCAACGCATCATTGGTTATTTGCTCTTGTGTTTCTTTACGAATTTGATTTTTTGTATTAATGAGGGAGGCTATCCGATCGGCCTCAATTGCATGGCTGCTTATTAAAACTGATACAGCCTCATTGGCATGGCCAATTCTACCCGAAGCATTTATACGAGGGGCAATCCCAAATACTACATTGCCTATATTTAATGGAGGTGTTAATCCCCCTACTTGCATCAATGCTTGAAGACCAACACTTGGCTGCTCGTTTAGTTTTTTTAGTCCAAAATAGGCTAATATCCTGTTTTCGCCAATTATAGGCACTATATCGGCTGCAATGCTTACGGCCAATAAATCTAAATTTTCGAACAATAATGCTTCATCCCATTTCATTTTAGTAGCCACCGCCTGCATTAGCTTAAAGCCAACACCACAACCCGAAAGTTCTTTAAATGGATATTCACAATCTTCTTGTTTAGGATCGAGAATGGCGGTTGCATTGGGCAGCGTATCGCCAGGTGTGTGGTGGTCGCACACAATAAAATCGAGGCCCAATTTGCGGGCTTGGCCAATGGGTTGATGCCCTTTAATGCCACAATCGAGGCTAATGATTAAATCAAACTTATTATTGGCAGCCCACTCCACGCCTTGCATAGATACCCCATACCCTTCTTCGTACCGATCGGGAATATAGTATTCAAGATTTGAGCTGTAATGAGATAGAAATTTATACACCAAGGCTACAGAAGTAGTTCCATCTACATCGTAGTCGCCATAAATTAATATTTTCTGTTTGGCTTTAATGGCCTCTATCAGCCTTGCAGCAGCAACATCCATGCCCTTCATTAAAAAAGGATCGTGCAATTGGCTTAGCGAAGGTCGAAAAAAAGATTTAGCCTCTTCAAAATTAGAGATGCCTCGTTGCAATAATAAAGCCGAAACAATTGGGTTGGTATTGATTGCACCAGATAGTTCCTGAATGGATTCTTCGTCAGGCAGTGGTTTAATGTTCCAAAGGTATTCGCTAGGCATAGGCCTACAAAGATAGGCAAATCTTGTGCCTAATAATGGCAGTGTAAATCAGCTAATACTTGTTTGAGTCCACTCCAAAAACACCCAAAACCAAAAAAGTCTCTTTTTGTGAAAATTGTCTGTTTTCGGAGTGGACTCTTGTTTAAATTGAAAAAAGGCCGGCAAAAGTACATCTAGGGGAACCCCCTTTTATTTTATTCGCAATTGTAAAAGTTATTTTTTCATCATTTCAAGCTTTATCACAAGGGCTACTTCTTCGCCTACTGTCCACCCACCTTGTTTGGTTTTGGCATTCCAGGCTATACCAAAATCCATTCGGTTAACATTGCCTTTGGCTACAAACCCTGCTTTTGTATTTCCATAGCCATCCTCTGCCTGTCCTCCATATTTAACATTAAATTCAACAAGTTTGGTTACTCCTCGCATTGTTAAATTACCTTTTAAGGCGTAGTGGCTTTCGTCAATCTTTGTAAAAACTGTGCTTTCAAAAGTTATTTTAGGGTGTTTTTCTACATAAAAGAAATCTTCAGACCTTAAGTGATTGTCTCTTTTGTCAGAATCTGTATTAATGCTTTTTACATCTATTGTGAAGCTAATTTTTGCATCGGCAAAGTCATCTTTTGATGTAATAATTTTACCATCAAATGATTTAAACGTGCCGTCAACCTCTGAAATAACGAGGTGATCAACTGTAAAATTTACTTTAGAATGGCTTGGGTCAACTACCCAAGTGGTTTGTGCTGTTGAGGCTAATGTGGTAAGCCCTGCTACGATTATTAATAATGTCTTTTTCATTTTTTTAATTAATTAGTGCTCTAGTTACTGTAATAAAATTTTTCATACACAATTTGGTCACCCTCCCAACGCTGAACAGAAACCTGATCATAATTACGAGTTCCCCAGTCTTTGTGGTCATAATCAAAATGCCACTGAACAACCGCAATTTGGTCATTAATAATAATATTTTTTACTTCTGCCCCCCTAAAAGCAGTTATCCCATTTACAAAAGCCTCTTCGTTTAGTCGATTGGCCGCTTTGCCCGAAACCGACTCGTTTAGGTTTTCTTGCATTACTACTTGTTCTGCATAAAACTTATCAAACGCATCTAAAATCTCTCCTTGTAGAATCATTTGGTTTAATGCTTCTACGTTTTCTTTTACTGTTGCCATAATTTTTATATTTAATAATGACACAAAGTTGGAGGCTTGAAAAGTTGAAAACGTTCACCTATGTTAAGAAAGGGAAGTTGACCAACACGCCTTAGGTGCGCTAGTACAGCAATGTGAGTGTTATAGAGCGTTATCAGCAATACTCTTTCTAATTCTACTAAGCGATTGTGGTTTTATTCCGAGAAAAGAAGCCAAATAATGCTGGGGTACACTTTGTGCTATTTCAGGTTTTTCTTTTAACAGTTTTAAATACCTGCTTTGGGCAGAGTCGCTGTAAATATTAGATATTCTCTGTTGCTGATGAATTAATCCATTTTGCATAAGCAACCTGAAAAACCGTTCGAATATGGGGATTTCATTACAGGCTCTATCGAAGTTGTCTTTGGTAATTATTAATAGTTTTGTATCGGCAAAGGCTTCCACGTTGTAAACTGCAGGCTCTTTGGACAGGAAACTATACAAATCAGAAATCCAGTGACCCTCAATGGCAATTTGAAGGACATGCTTTTCTCCTTTATGGTCAACATTATAAGCACCCATTACGCCACTAAGCAAAAAAGCTTGGTGTTTTGCTACTTGCCCCTCTCGTATAAAGAGTTCTCCTTTTTTTACCGCTGCCTCCTTTGTAAGAGTAATAAATTTATCAAAGTCAACATCCGATATATCAACTTTTAGGGCTAAGTGTTTCCGAAGAATTTCTAGTTTATTCAAAGTGCTCGCTTATTAAGTGGTAAGACTTAAATGTTCGGGTTTATTTTTAATCGTTGCCTGTACAATGCATAAAATAAATGGATTATTTTATGGTAAGATACTAAGGAACAATTATACCCCATTTAAGAAAATTTACTTAAGGAAACCTCTATTAATTGATTCGCATCAAAATTTTTATAGTGTTTTGTAGGCAATAATAATTTTTGACCCGAGCGAAGCGAACAGATGAATACCTCTAAAAAAATAATAAGGAATGAATAAATACTATCGGGATACTATGAGAAAAACAAACTACCCCGAGGCAGAGCCATCGGGGTATTATAGGAGCTTGATTCCCGACCCAAGGGTCGGGGAATTAAACCAAAAAAGTCTCTTTTTGTAAAAATTGTCTGTTTTCGGAGTGGACTCAAACCTAACCTGTATAATTCATTACAGTGATAAGTACTAATGTGCTGGGTTTACCAAATCTTTATAAATAACGAACCTTTCATTTATTTGCTTTACATAGTTTACCGGCTCTTGCCCACGGCAATAGCCTAGTTTAACAACTGGGTCTTTATAGTATTTTTTATTGGAAAGTAGCGCCAAATAATGGCTTACTTCCTCCCACTTGTCTCTGTTACCACCATTTTTTTCTACAAGCGCCCGGGCATCAATTATATGCCCCGGCCCAGCGTTATAACTTGCCATCACAAAGTTCGCTAGGTCGGTGGTGTCCTTCATATTATTTATCCAACGTTTTTCTAATTTTATAAGGTAATCAGTGCCTCCTTTTAAGCTTTGTTCCGGGTTAGTGCGGTCTTTAATGCCAAAACTGGCAGCGGTGGCTGGCATTAATTGCAAAAGCCCTTGCGCACCCACCCAAGATTTGGCGTTAGGGTTAAATTGAGACTCTTGCATAACCATAGAGGCCAATAGCAACCAGTCCCAACCCAAACGTTTTGCATGCTCTTTTATCAAATCATCGTAAGGAGATAGTCCTTTTTTGCCATTATGTGAGGTAAACTCTTCCCTAACAATTGTATTTACATTACGTGCTGAAAGAAAATATTTTTTATACAAGATATTGAGTAGCCCAGATTTCTGCACCTTTTTAATATTTTGGTTAAGTGAATCAAGTAATACAGGTGAGGTTTTACGTACCGCCCACGCTATACGTGTAGGAAAACTCACGGGCGTTTTAATGTCTATATTTGGGTAATAAAAAGAATTTGCCTGTGCAATATTCTCATCGGCTACTGTGTAATCATATTGCCCGATGGATACTCTTCGTATCATTTCATCCGACTCTACCGAAGCAGAGTCTTCGATGATGTTAATAGCTCCCCCAATTTGTTTTTCTAATGATTTTAAGGTTTCGAGATAGGAGGAGGAGTTTAAGACGTGCACTTTTTTGCCAAGCAAATCCACTTGATTTCGAATAAGCATTTTATTTATCTTGTATGGGTTTATTTTACGCCACCCGTCTGGTTTTCGCTGGATTAGCATTTGGCGTACCGATCTATAATGTTTGGTAAAGTTTACCTGCTCTTTTCGGGTTGGGGTTATGGCCAATGGATAGGCAATCAGGTCAACTTCCCCTCTTTGTAATTTTGAGAATGACTCTTTTATACTAGGCTGAACTATTATTTTAAGACTCACGCCCATATTTTTTGCAAACTTTTTTAAAAGGTCATACTCAAACCCAATGGGGTGGCCTTTGTACAAAAAATACGTGGTGGCACTATAGTCAACCGCAACTCTAAGTTCGTTTCGTTCTAAAATATCGGAAAAATCAATGCTAACAGGAGGAATTAACGTTGAACCCTCTTCTTCTAAAGCGCTTGTTGGTTTACTACAGGAACTAATTAGCAAACCAAAAAGAAGTATATATTTTATGTTAAGCCAGCTCATACTTGTACTAATATACAAATAAAGATACCTGTAAATGGCGTAAAACAAAAAAGGGGCTTCATTGGTGCGAGTTCAATGTTATTTCGTAACAAACCCTAAGTCGAGGGTGTATGATAATCATACTCAATCAAACAAAGTTTTAGGGTTTATTTCTAAAAACTCTTGCCAAAGTAAACCCGATGTTCCTACTAATAATATTTTAGTGGGATTATATTTATTTCTAAAAGTATCCATCCCTCTAGTAAATTTTGATAAACCACTTTTAACCTCAATAGCAATAATGTAATCGTCTTTTTTTAATATAAAATCAACCTCTTCATTTTTATGCCTCCAGTAATAAACTTCATAGTCTCCTTCATCTGCCATATTAATTAAATGTGCACCTATTGCAGACTCAATAACCTGTCCCCATTTTATGGCATCATTGCTAACTTGTTTAAAGCTGTTTTTAGATAAAGCACTAAAAAGTGCTGTGTTTTTAATTTGCCATTTGGGTGATGATGATTTTTCCCTGTGTTTTTCGATATAAAACTTTTGCAAGCCCGTTAATAACCCCGCAACATCAAGCAGGTTTAAATAATGAGCAATGGTTACTGTATTTCCTGCATCCTGTAGTTGACCTAACATTTTATTATAGGATAGTATTTTTGAAGAATAATGCACGCCCATTTCAAATACTTGTTTCATCAATGCCGGTTTATGAATGGTAGTTAACATCAACACATCTTTAGAAATGGTTGCCTCAATTAACGCATTTTTAACATACTCTTTCCATCTTTTTTCGTTTTTAATAAATGGCATTGCTCCAGGATAACCTCCAAACCACGCATATTGTTCATGGGTTAAACCAAAGCAGCTGTTAATTTCATTGAAATTCCAATGTGGTATTTTTAATAGTTCAAACCTTCCGGCTAACGACTCATTTAACCCTTGTTGAAGCATTAAACCAGATGACCCTAATAGTATTACTTTGAGATTTAACTCATTAAATGTATCAGTGTCCCATAACTGCTTAACAGTTTCACTCCAATTTTTAATTTTTTGAATTTCATCAATTATTAATAAATAAGAATCAGAATCAGCATTTTTAAATTTTAACCTTGCAGTTTCCCATTGTTGGATTACCCAAGTAGTAGAATTAGCTTCGTTTTCTGCAATTACATACGTATATGGAATATTAATAGAATTGCACAATTGTTTTACAATGGTTGTTTTACCCACTTGCCTAGGGCCAGTTAAAACTTGTATAACCCGTTGGGCTTGGTTTGTTCTGTTTATGAGTACATCTAACTGTTTTCTTTTAAACTCCATACTACAAATATGCTGTATATTGAGTAAAAATACTAATTGTATTGAGTAAAAGCACTAGTTATATTGAGTAAAATTTATTTAGCAAGCAGCGCAATGTGCTCACCGAGAGCTGCCTTAAAGGGACTCTGTAGCATTAGTTGTGGTTTAGGGAAGATTCTTAGCTATGCTTTGATATTGAGACTAGCGTATAATCCTTTTAAAGTTTAGCGTTTTATAATCTTGATAGTTGAGTTTCCATTTTCCCCTATGATGTGTAAAATATAAATTCCTGACTTCAAACCATTTAACTCTATATAGTCCGACTGAACAATAAATCCATTCTCAACTTTTTTACCTAATTGATTAGTGATAGAAATGTTATAAGTTAACAAACTTCTACTAAGTCCAGCAAAATGAACAACATTTTTAGTGGGGTTAGGGTAAATATTAAACGACAGATTTGTTTTACCTAATCCTAACACAGGGTTTTCATCAAGAACCATATCGTTAGCATCTCTAGGCATTAGTTGGTAATTAGATTGGTATTGACCTATAATGCCAGTGAATGTAAGTTTGCCTGAGGGGATTTCTGTACCCACCAGTGGATGAGAGCTAGAACCAATTCTTAACACCATACTGTTAACACCATCGCTAATAGTAAAATTTCCAGCAGACCCACCTCCTGCAAAAACACCTGATTCTATAAATTCCACATTTTCAATGGTAATTAACTCAGATTCATAGTTCTCATTAACTTGATTTATCGTTATTAATTGTGGCTCTGGTATAATGGCGTTTTCTTTTATGAGAGTTATCACAATAGGTGAGTTCTCAATTTGGAGTAAATTATTATATTCACTCAAGCCTCCACTTACAATTATACTATCACCATAGTTTAGGGGGGCAGATTCATTACCTGCATCAAAACTACGAACTACAATCCCTGCGGTACCATCAAAAATCACTCTGCTATTACTACTGTTGTTACCTTTGCTAATTACTACACCTGAAACACTAACCACATCGTCCAGAGGTTTTTGGCGCGCTTCAGCAAGGGTTATTTGCTGGATACTTCCTTCAGTTCCAGATACTGTGAATAATGCATTTGTGGCTCCTGTGGAACTATGGGTAACTGTAGATTCATAAGTAGAACCATCTTCTACCACTGGTGAAAATTGTATATAAATTACTGTTTCTAGAGGACTTGTATTGCCCTTGAGTATTGTTAATGCTTGATTCCAATTAGAATTATCCAACGATATAGAAAACGGACTGTTGACAACCACTTCAACATCATTAGTTAGATTATAGGCTTTAAGCGTATATTGTTGCACAAGTGTATTGCCCGCAGCAACAGTGCCAAAATTAGTATTAAAAGCTTCTTGGTTTATAGAGAACAAAGGGTCGGTTGAAATTCCCCAAATATCTGCAACCCATGAAGAATTGTCTATAAAAGGATTTCTATTACCTTGATAACCATATATTCCATCATTTCTATCTATCTCTGCCTGATTTACTGGATCGTTTTCGTGCCACTGAAGAAGTGTATATAACACGCCTAACTCAGGATCGCCTGACCTGGATATTCTATCTACAAGCTCAAGGTCTAATGATTCGCTATTATATCGAGTCGCCATATAAAACATTGTTCTTGCCAAATCGCCTTTTACTTCATCCGTTGGTTCCCAAAAATCATCGGTAGTATAAGTATCGGCTGCCTCACCCTGTTCGTTACTTGCAATATTTTCTACATTGTTAAAATCTTTATTACTGCGAGACGAATTTACAGTAGCGTCACACGGGCGTAAAGCATGTGTATCGGTGTAGGCAGTGTCTTGTTCCGAAGGGAAACCATGAGACTTGGGCCATGTATGCTCCCTGTTCCAAAAATCTGGTTCATTATTGCTTGCAAAATTTGACTTTGAAATAGACCTTCTAGTGTAAATAAGTATAACATTACTGCTATTAATGGGATCTTCGTCAACATCTCTCAAAACATCTTTTACTTCTGAGTATGTTTTAACGGTATGGTTTCTTATTATAGAGTGCAGTTTCGATTTTAATTGCTCTCCGGTAAGCCCAGAAGTGCCATCATAATAACCTGCGGGTATTTGCGCATAAACCTCATTTGTTATTAGTGTTGCAAAAAATAAGAAGCTAATAAGTACGTATTTCATAGTAGTTGTTTATTATAGAATATAAAAATAATACCTCAAATCCATTATTTATTAAATTACGTGAGTATTATCATTAAGAAAGGCTATCTAATTAGATAGCCTTTCTTAAAACAGTGAGTTACTCCTTCTATTCAGCTACAATAACATAATCACCATCAGTTTTAATATAGTGTTTGGTGGGTGTTTCATTAGCGGAACCCGTATATACACTATAAGTAACTAAATATTTTTGACCCTCATCAGCTGAAGCAAAATTATTAGCTAAAACATCTGCAATTGAATTAGTTATCTCTTCATCAGACCAAATTCTTAAATCGTAATTACCATATTGTGCCATACTAGCCACTCCCTCAGCATTGATAGTAGCATAATTTGTCATAACCAAGTCATAATCTGCACCATTCATGGTGTATTTGATAGTATTATCAGGCACCCATTGCCCATCTATATTGCCAAGTTGTAATACCTGCTGGATTGTATTTGAATAGATGTTCCAATCCATTCCATCATATATATAGCGAATTAAGGTACCATAAACGGTTCCACTTTTATACAAACCATAAGTGAAAGATTCAATGTCGCCAGCCTCACGTGGGCTATAAAGATACTTTTGTTTAAGAAAAATTGGGATTTTTAATTCAGCTTCATCATCACTTGAAAAATTAGCGTAATTCTCGCCCATAGCAGTATATTCGTCATCAGTAAAACCTGAAGTTTGTTCCCAACCATTACTTGTATAGATAAAACCATCTTTCAAGTATTGGAGACCTGGTGCCCAATATTTATACTCTAAGAACACTAAGTCGCCATTACTTGGCGAAGGAAACGTTTGAGGTACATCTTCGTATGATTCTAGAGATGGATACTTCCAATCTAAAAATTCAGTAATATCAGAAAAACTGCTAAAGTTTCCAAAATTATGACCCAGAGCATCGTAATCAGCTGTGGTTACTTCATAAATGAATTGAATTTTTTGCCTCTGTTTAGGGGCATACAAATCATACCCTACAATTGCACTGGAACCGTTACCAAGTGCAGGGTATTTTTCAGCCAATATATTAGGAATGCCTTCTTTAGCATCATCTTCAGTGCTGAAGTTTCCAAAATCTCCAGCATTTTCATTTCCAGAAAGGGCATAATCATCCTCACTGAGAACAAAGTCTAGATCAACAATAATTGCAGTGGGATTAGCATCCAACTCAGCATTTATATCCTTAAGTGGGTCACAAGCAGTAATTACAAAAACAGCGAGCAACAATAAATATATATTTGAAATTTTCATTATTATATTAATTTAATATTTAAAACTTTACTCTTAATCCCATTGTCCAGGTTCTTCCAAAACCCATAAATACTCTGGCACTTGCTAAATTTGCAGCATCCCATGCATCTGGCACGTACTCAGTATCAAAAGCATTGTTCATTCGACCATTTAATGATGCATCTAAATTACCTAATTTAAACCCATAACGGAATCCAAAATCGAACAAACCATAAGCTGGTAATTTTAATGCTTGCACATTAGTTTCGCCAGATCCAGGAGCATCCCCTCTCTGTAAAGCATCAAATCTTGCGTAGAGGTTATCCGCATAGGTAAAATCTCCATTAACTGAAAAGCCATCAAATAGCTCATAGTCAAGACCTATGGCAGCTGTGGTTTGCGCAGCATCTCCAACTTTAACATCTTTTATGTAAAGGTCAACAGTTCCAATTTGATTTTGGTTTTCATCAAAAACAGGAACATCGATTAAATCATTTTGCCATCTCCAGTTTCCTAAAGAAACAGAACCTCTCATTTTTAATCTAGAAGTTGGGTTATAATAAAATTCAGCTTCAACTCCTTGGTGAATTGCATTTACACCTAATACATTAACTGTAACGTCTTCTCCTGAAGGAACTTGAATTCTTTGGGTAAATGTCTTATCCTTCCAGGTAGTACTGTATGCGTTAAAACTTACTCCACCTTTACTGTATCTAATGCCATATCCAGCTTCTAAGCCAAGTACTTTTTCATTTACAGCATTAGGGTTTGCTTCATTTGTAAAACTTGTAAATACACCATTAAAAAAAGGAGCACGCTCAAAATAACCTGCATTAAAAAAAACATTGTGGTGGCTGTTTAGATTATAATTTGCTCCAGCTTTAAAAACATACCCCAAGAAATTTTTAGTTTCACTTAATTGATTGCCTGGAGTATATTGGAAATAATCTTCTCTAGTGTAAGATGAATTAGATATAGATGCTGAAGCAAACATGGTAAGCGCATCTAGCGTATATTCACCTTGCGTAAAACCACCTAGCCACTTTACGATACCATCATTATTGTACGCAAATTTATCACCAACACCAATCACTTGATTAGGATTATTTACATCTCTGGTATTAATAACAAAGTCACCACCTAGGAGGTTTGTAATTTCTCTAAAATGTTTACCTCTATAATAGCGGCCATCAATACCAGCAGATAACACAAAATTACTTCCAATCTCTTTTGTTAAAACTGATAATAAACCATACCAGTTGTGATCGTTACGAGAAGCTCTCAAGTAAGCTTCTGATTCATTTCCATTAGCAGCAGCCACCTCATTAACAGATACGATATTGTCTAAGTCGATGTATCCATAAGTTGGACCATCCCCTCCTGTACGTACTTGAAATAAGTCTAAGTTATCACCAGCAATACCACCACCACCACCAGTACCAAACGATACATATGCAGTAGTAGCTAACTCAGTAGTTTCGTTTATTGTCCAATAGTGATTTAAAGAAATTTGAGGTTTGTGATAAAAGTTATCTTCTACTTGTACTACTTCTCCTCCTAATTTACCCCAATCATTGTTTTGCCTTCTTCCGTTTGGGCTGTCTCTAAACGTAGTATAAGGAAGATAGTTTTGTCGCTGACCATGACGTTGCTGAGCACCGATTACTGTGAATGTAAGAAGATGTTCATCGTTTATTTTTTTAGCAATGTTCATAAAGTAAGACCAACCTAAAAATTGTAGTCCATCTGCATAATTTTCTCCTTGAGTTCTAGTACCTTGAAGTGTCATTGCCCATCCCTTATCGTTTATACCTGTAGATAACGAAAGACCTACTTTGTTATACAAGTTGTTACCTGTGCCAATAAATACTGAACCTCCTTTTTTTGCATCTGTCGCTTTGGAAATAATGTTTATTGTTCCTCCAACAGAAGGCACAGCAATTTTAGAAGCCCCAAGGCCTCTTTGCACTTGCATAGAACCCGTTACATCAGAAAGCCCAGCCCAGTTAGACCAATACACACGGCCATTTTCCATATCATTTACAGGAACTCCGTTAATCATAACTGCTACATTCTCAGAATCAAAACCTCTAATTCTAATTCTTGCATCACCAAATCCTCCTCCTGCTTTAGTTACATAAACACCAGGAGTTCCTTTTAAAATTTCAGGAAATTCCTGGCTTCCTAGTTTTTCTTCAATGTAGCTGCCTTTAATAGTAGATACAGCTACAGGTGTTTTTCTATCAATAGCAACTGATGCAATTACCTCAATTTCACTTAATCCAATAGTGTTAGATTCAAGTGTTATGGTACCGATGTTAGTTGTTTGACCAGCACTAACTGTAACAGATTTGTTTATAGAACTATAGCCAATAAACGATATGTTAAGTGTAACTGTGCCAGCTTCAACATTGCTAATGGTAAAGTACCCGTCAATATCAGTTGTTGCACCCTGTGTGGTGCCACTTATTACAGCATTTGCTCCAATGAGCGACTCATTGGTTTCAGGATCAAGGACTCTTCCTTTAATCGTTCCTGTTTGTGCAATGGCAAATGAACTTAATGCCATTATACACATAATTAGTAGATTTTTCTTCATTCTATTAAATTTAGTTGATAATTATTAACGTTTAATTTTAGTGCGAAAGTAGGGTGTAATACATGGTTCATTTAAAGTACTATGTTATGGTTTGTATATGATTATGCGAAGGATAATAACATAAACTTAATATACAAACGACCATTAGTTTTCAGTATGCAATAGAAGTAAAAAAAAAACTTACAACAAACCATTTTCAATAATAAATCATTCTAAATTAGCTTGATGCAAACCAGCATTATTGTATTAGCAATCATTAACTTAAGTATGACAAATGGCTATGTTATTTTAGATTAAAATGATAGCTTTATAAATATTTTAAACACCCAATTTTTAGTATGAATAAATTCATTTTAGCAGTATTGCTTTTGGTATTATTTCTTCAAGCCAAAGCCCAGCAAGATTTTAACTATTTTTATAACCAAGAAGTTGATTTTAACCCTAAGATTCCTGCGCCAAAAGATATACTCGGTTACCAAATAGGCGATTGGCATGTAAGCCACGATAAATTAGTGGAGTATATGAAGGCCGTAGCAGCGGCTTCTGATAGGGTTACGTTAGAAGTGGCAGGATATACTTATGAGCACAGGCCAATTCTTTTGCTTACGATTACCAGTCCTCAAAACCAAAAGAACATCGAATCCATTCGCACAGCACATCTTGAGGTAAAAACATCAACCGACAACATAAGTAATAAGCCCGTAATTGTTTGGCTTGGGCATAGCATTCATGGGAATGAGGCAAGTGGTAGCAATGCCTCTTTATTATTGGTTTACTACTTAGCTGCAGCACAAGGAAACGCCATTGATATAATGTTAGAGAATACGGTTGTTTTGCTCGACCCTTCGTATAACCCCGATGGATTAAATAGGTTTGCCAGTTGGGTAAACAGCCATAAAAGCAAAAATTTAGACCCTAGCAGCTTAAGCTTAGAGCATAACGAAGCTTGGCCTCGTGCACGTACAAATCATTATTGGTTCGATTTAAACAGAGATTGGTTGCCTGTGCAGCACCCCGAGTCGCAAGCACGGGTTAAAAACTTTTATAAATGGCAACCCAATATTTTAACCGATCAGCACGAGATGGGTACTAACTCAACTTACTTCTTTCAACCAGGCATCCCTTCTCGTAATAACCCATTAACACCTGAAAAGGCCTTTGATTTAACCCGAAAAATAGCGCGCTACCACGCCAAAGCTATGGATAAAATGGGCTCGCAGTATTATTCTGAAGAAAGTTTTGATGATTACTATCCGGGCAAAGGTTCTACTTTTCCTGATTTGAATGGTTCGGTGGGCATTTTATTTGAACAAGCAAGCTCAAGAGGGCATTTGCAAGAGTCGGTAAATGGAGACTTGAGTTTTAAGTTTGCCATTCGAAACCATGTAACCACAAGCCTATCTACTTTAGAAGCAGCACAAGCCTTGAGGGGAGAGTTATTGGGGCATCAATATGCGTTTTTTGCGGAGGCTAATAAATTAGCCTCCAATGATGCGGTTAAAGGCTATGTATTTAATGGAGATAAAGACTTGAACAAAACCGAGGCCTTTTTAGAAGTACTCACTAGGCATCAAATTGATGTAGAACAGCTAACTTCTGATTATGGCAACTACAAAAAAGAGCAAAGTTATTTGGTTAAATTAGACCAAGCGCAATACCGATTAACCAAAGCCATTTTTGAGAAACGAACTACCTTTAAGGACAGCCTTTTTTATGATGTTTCTGCCTGGACATTGCCCTTGGCTTTTGGCTTGCAATACGAAGAAGTAACGGCCAAACAGTTAGTTAAAATTAAATCAAAAGATATTTCTGAGAAAGGCAATGATTCAAATATTGGGTTAGAGCAATCAGGTTATGGATACCTGCTTACCTGGCACGATTACCTGGCACCGGCTGCCCTAAGTGCTATTCAGCAAGCCGGTTTGCGTACCAAGCTTACAACACATAGGTTTCAGCTTAATGGCAACACTTATGCAAAAGGCACCATTTTTATACCTACACAAAACCAATCGTTAGGTAAGGAGCAAATTTTTAAGCAAATGAGTAAGGTTGTGGCTACTTACAAGGTATTAATAACCGGGATAAATTCTGGCGATGCATCAGGGGTAAAATTAGGAAGCCCTTCTTTTAAAGCCCTTAAAAAATCCAAAATAGCAGTAATGGGGGGAGATGGTGTGTCTTCGTACGAAGTGGGAGAAGTATGGCATTTGCTTGATCAGCGTATGGATATACCTATGAGTTTGGTGGCCATTGACCAACTAAATTCATCCAGTTTAACGCAATTTAATACCCTTATAATGGTAAGCGGAAAGTATGACCAACTAAAAGTAGAGCATTTGAATAATTGGGTAAAAGCAGGAGGGCTTATTATAGCTACTAAGAGTGCCGGCAAGTGGTTAGCTAAAAATAAAATTACCACTGTTAATTATGTTGAAGTTAAAAGCGATAGCACTCAGCAGCGACCGTATGAATTAATGGATCGTTACCGTGGTGCTCAAGTAATTGGCGGAGCTATTTTTGAAACCAAAGCTGATTTAAGCAATCCTTTGTTTTATGGGTATCAGTCGAATAGCATTCCTGTATTTAGAAACAGCATTATTATGATGGAGCGTAGTAAAAATGCGTATGCCAACCCATTAATGTACACAGCTAAGCCGCTGATGAGTGGGTATATATCGTCTAAAAATTTAGATAAACTCGCCAATACTGCTGCCGTGCAAGTGGATAAAGTAGGCAGAGGAACAGTAATTACTTTTACCGATAACCCTAATTTTAGAGCGTTTTGGTACGGCACTAATCGTATGTTTTTAAATGCTATTTTCTTTGGAAGAGAAGTAAAGGTAAAATAGATAAATGTTGAGTCCACTCCGAAAACACCCAAAACCAAAAAAGTCTCTTTTGGCGATCTTTTTGTGAAAATTGCCTGTTTTCGGAGTGGACTCAATGTTAGAATTTTAGATCTGAATAGAGGTCATCCTTCCTTGCTGTGCCGAAGCGGCTACGCAAAAGCGAAATGGAATGACTTTATAGAGCATAAAAAGAGGCTGGTTCATACGAATCAGCCTCTTTTTATGGCAATTACCTCTACGCAAATCTGCGGGAGGTATTATAAATTTATTCTTCCCCTAAAAACGGATAACGATAATCAGTAGGTGAAATAAATGTTTCTTTAATGGTTCGAGGCGAAACCCAACGCATTAAATTAATGGCAGACCCAGCTTTGTCGTTGGTACCCGAAGCCCTAGAGCCCCCAAATGGTTGTTGACCAACTACTGCTCCGGTTGGCTTATCATTAATGTAAAAATTACCAGCAGCATGTACAAGCCTTTTAGTTGCTAGTTCTGTTGCATATCTATCTCTCGAAAAAATGGCCCCTGTTAACGCATAAGGCGAAGTTTCGTCTAGTAACCTAAGCGTATCTTCAAAATTATCTTCGTTATACACATAAATAGTTACCACGGGACCAAAAATTTCTTCGCACATGGTAGTGTACATCGGGTCTTTGGTTTCAAATATGGTAGGCTCAATAAAATATCCTTTCGAGTCATCATGCCCACCACCAGCAACCAGTTCTATTACGGGGCTTTCCTTAGCATCATCAATGTACTTGCTTATTTTATCAAACGATTTTTTATCAATAACCGCATTAATAAAATTACCAAAATCCTCCACATCGCCCATTTTAAAATCAGCTAAATCAGCTTGAACGTATTTTTTTACATCCGCCCAAATATTAGAAGGGATATAAGCTCTGGACGAGGCCGAGCATTTTTGCCCCTGAAACTCAAATGAACCACGGGTAATGGCTGTGGCTACTTGCTTGGCATCGGCAGATTTATGTGCTATAATAAAATCCTTGCCACCCGTTTCGCCTACAATACGAGGGTAGGTTTTGTACTTGCCAATATTAGTGCCAATGGTTTTCCATAAATGCTGAAACACGCCTGTGCTGCCCGTAAAATGCAGCCCAGCAAAATCAGCATGATTAAAGATTACATCTCCCGCCACTGGGCCATCTACCGTAACCATATTAATTACGCCATCAGGCAAGCCGGCTTCTTTAAATACATCCATTATAACTTGTGCCGAATACACTTGTGTGTAAGCTGGTTTCCAAATAGCCACATTGCCCATAAGTGCAGGTGCTGCTGGTAAATTGCCAGCAATGGAAGTAAAGTTAAAAGGGGTTATGGCAAATACAAATCCTTCCAATGGTCTGTATTCTAATCTATTCCAAATACCAGGGGCTGATTCGGGTTGCTCTTTATAGATATCCGTCATGTATTTTACATTAAACTTTAAAAAATCTATAAATTCACAAGCGGCATCAATTTCTGCCTGAAAGGCATTTTTTGACTGCCCCAACATAGTGGTTGCATTAATCTTTGCCCGGTAAGGTCCAGCCAATAAATCAGCCGCTTTTAAAAAGATGGCAGCTCTGTGCTCCCAAGGCATTTCTGCCCATTTGGTGCGAGCACTTAATGCAGCTTTTATGGCTTGCTCCACATGGCTGGCATCGCCTTCATGAAAGTGCCCTAATACATGCTGGTGGTCGTGAGGAGGATTAATCTCAATTTTATTGCCCGTTCTCACTTCTTCACCTCCAATATACATCGGTATATCCACTTGCTTGCTGCGGTACTCTTTTAGGGCTACTTTTAATTCAGCTCGCTCTGGGGTGCCTGGAGCATACGATTTAACCGGTTCGTTTACAGGTACCGGCACGTTATAAAATGCGTTTGACATGATTGATTTTTTTGTTGCAAAGATATGCGGAAAGAACAAATTCTGACATTGATTTTATTAATTTACGTAGCCTAAATTATTCATGCGTTAATATAAATAGTTTAGGCTAAATCATTGATAGAACATAGGCTTTTATATAGAATTAACCAGATGGAGTGTTAACTTTATTTTTTACTTCATAAATAGGTAATAGTTTGTTTAAAAATTTGGGTTTTTCTTTATTACTCGTTTTAGCCTCGCTATCAGCTAATGCACAAACGTATAAAGTAGGCGTGTTTGATAACCCTCCTATGGTTTATATGAATGACGATGGGCAAGCAGAAGGGTTTTTTATTGATTTACTTAATCACATTGCAGCCAAAAACGGGTGGGCGTTAGAATATTACCCTTGTGCTTTTGCAGATTGCAAAAAAATGCTCGAGCGCAATACTATTGACATTTTGCCTGATTTGGGACACTCCATTGCACGCGATTCAATTTTTAATTTTAACGAAACTTCCATTATTTATACTTGGGCCGAAGTCTATTTTTTAGAGAACAGGGATGAACCCATTAATGATATAATGAACTTGGAGGGCCTTAAAATAGCCAGCTTAGAAGGAGATTATTTTTATAAAAATGGTAGAACTGGCTTAATGGACTTGGTTACCGAACTGGGGGTAAACATCGATGTTTATATGGTTGAGTCGTATGGGGAAGCTTTAAAATTGGTTGAAAAAAAGGAAGTGGATGCTGCATTGGTATCAAAAGTGTTTGGAGATTATAATGCGCATAATTATAGTGTTACCAAAAGCCAGGTAATGATTTCTCATTTAAGCCTTAGGTATGGCCTCTCTAAAATTAACCCTGATAGCGAATTGATAAGAGAAGCAATTGACCGAGAAGTAAGGCTGCAAATAAGTGATGACAGCTCTTTGTACTATGATTTAAAAGAAGAATATTTTATTGGGATGCCTGTTGAAGTTATTCCCAAATGGCTGTGGCAAATTATTCTGTCTTTATTACTTGTTGTTGCTTTTTTAATTATTTCAAGTTTATTGTTAAGGTATCAGGTAGAACGAAAAACGAAACAACTTAAAAAAACCAATAAAATATTAAGAGCTTCGGAACATGAAGCAAGGCTTGCACTAAACACCATAGAAGCATCAAGTGATTTGGCTTTTTGGGGGAAACCTGGGAAAGGCATTTTTAAGGTTAATAGTGCCGCACTAAAGGTTTTGGGCTACACAAGCGAGGAAATTCAGGCACTTCCTACTAGTGAGTTAATACCCTCTAAACATTACGAAGAATTTCTTAAAAGTATCCAGTTTAGCACAAAAGACAACCCACATTTGAGGTTTGAAAGTGTGGCTATAAAAAAATCTGGAGAAAAAATCCCCATTGAGGTAAGCGTTGATCAGTTTAAATTTGAAGATGTTGTTTATGTCTGTGGATTTGCAAGAGATATTTCGGATCGTAAAAAAGCAATAGAACAGCGGCAAGAATTGATGTCTCATTTGGCCGAAAGAAATAAAGAGCTAAACTGCCTGTATGCCGTATCAAAGTTAATATCAAGTGAACACAGCTCTATCGAATCCATTTTACAAGAGGCTGTTGAATTAATACCGCTATCGTGGTACTACCCAGAAATAGCTTGTGCAAAAATTATATGCAGTTATGGCGAGTTCTTTTCGTCCGATTTTCAGGAATCTGAATGGAGCATTACTGCCCCCATTACTACCAATGATGGCAGTACAGGTTTTTTAAAAGTATATTATAAAGTGCTAAAGCCTACCCTTCAAGAAGGACCCTTTTCGTTTGAAGAGCGAAATTTAATAGACACACTTGGCGAACTTTTGGGCAATATGCTTAATGTAAAAGGGGCAGAACAAAAGATTATTGCCACCATAATGAATACCGAAGACAGAGAGCGGGCACGAATTTCTAAAGAAGTGCATGATTCACTGGGTCAAACATTGTCGGCTATAGCCTTAAACATGGATAAAGTGAACCAAGAAGTATCGCAGCTCAGCAAAAAACAGCAAGAGCGGTTTAAAAATTTAAATGTCCTTATTAATCAAGCTGTTAACGAAAGTAGAAACATTGCACATAATTTGATGCCTTCTACTTTAAGCGATTTTGGGTATTCGCTGGCCGTAGAAAATATGATTGAAACCTTAAAAGGGGCAACAGATACCACGTTTAATTTCTACACTAATTATAATAAAAACAGGTTGGACAAATCTGCCGAATTAGGATTGTACAGAATAACTCAGGAAGCCGTTAATAACATTATTAAACATGCGCAAGCTAAAAATGTAACCATTCAACTAATGTGTTACCCCGATATTGTAATTTTAACCATTGAGGATGATGGAGTTGGGTTTGATTTACATAATAATAATGAATTAAGTAGATTTGGGCTAAACAGTATGGAAAATCGGGCTCGATCATTAAATGCTGAGTTTAGTTTAGACAGCGAACCTGGAAAAGGAACCGTAATAACACTGCAAATACATATCAAATAATTGTCAAATGAAAATTTTATTAGTAGATGATCACCGATTAATTAGAGACGCTATCCTATCCTATATGGAAGGAGATAACGAATATGAAGTAGTTGGTGAAGCATCGCAAGGGCAAGAAGCCATTAGAACCTTGGAAGAATTAGAAGTAGATATTGTACTAATGGATATTAATATGCCTATTATGGGAGGGGTAGAGTGTACGAAAGAAATTAAAAAAAGATGGCCGAAAATTAAGGTTATTACATTAAGCATGATGAGTGATAACCAGCATATTAAACAAATGATGGCGGCTGGTGCCAGTGGGTATGTGCTAAAAAATTGCACTGAAAAGGAATTAAAAAAAGCCATAAAAATGGTGTATGAGGGCGACACTTATTATAGTGCAGAAGTTACCGAAGTGGTAATGGTTAATTTAATGAAGAATAATAACACAAAAACCTCGAATCTGGTAGTAGATATGCCACTTACCGAACGCGAAAAAGAGGTATTAGAGCTTATTATTAAAGAGCATACCAATAACGAAATTGCTGATAAATTATTTATCAGCAACCGAACCGTTGATGCCCATAAAAGAAATTTACTCGAAAAAACAGGATCTAAAAATGTAGCAGGCTTGGTAATGTATGCCATCAATAATCAACTTTTTGAAGATTTATAGTGTCCCTTGTCTCTTAAAATAGGCCGTTACTCTTTCAAAAGGTTCTCTATTTCTTTTTCCAAATCTGTAATTGTAGTTGGCCCTAACCCTGAAGTTGAAAGCACTATTTCTCCATTTTTATTTATGGGCACCTCTATTAATTGATTCGCATCAAAATTTTCATAGTGTTTTGTAGGCAATAATAATTTTTGACCCGAGCGAAGCGAACAGATGAATACCTCTAAAAAAATAATAAGGAAGGAATGAATAAATACTATCGGGATACTATGAGAAAATTAGGAGCAACATACGAAACACTATGAAAACCCTTCGGGAACAAAGATAAACAACGATTTGACTTCGTTATATTTTTTTTCAATAGCTTTAGCTATTGAAAAAGCAACCCTGCAAGCTGGCTCGATCGCTAAAAATGTTTACAAAACATTTTTTTAACGCTCCGCCCTCTTGCAACTCATTATTTCTTTTTGTTTTTTGAAAGAAATCAATTAATAGAGGTGCCCTTATGATAATATGAGTAGGGTAAGCATAAATCTCATAGCTATTAATTACCTCTCTACTATCGGGGATAATATGGTATTTGAACTCTTTTTTGGCTTCTTGTGCCGCTTTAGTTTTGATTTTTGTAGAAGTGCGAATTTTTAAGGCAGAGACTAAATAAAAAAAGTTGTTTTTACTCTACCTGAAATTTAAACTTTTCTATAATATAATAGATAAAGTTAAACGAAAGGGCTGAATTGGAGTTTGAGTCCTCTTCTACCTCTTCTTCTGTTTCCCAAAAAGAAAGCTTTGTTTCAGTTGATTTACCAGCAGGTACTACTTGAGGATTTTTTTGAGAAGTATTTATTAATTGCCTACTTTTAACTGCTGTGCTGTCTGTTTTCAACTTTTGATCCGTTGGTTCAGTAGGTTCTGTAATAGCAAACGAATGGTTTGATACAGCAATGGCAAACAATACTAGAAAAAGACTTATACTATTTTTAAACATTTGTTTACGGTTAGGCACTTGTAAATATACGGAGGCACAAACATAAAGTTGCTGCATTAACAAAATTTAACAATAAGGATGATTATTACTTGGCAAGATTTTAAAAAAGTAGAACTACGGGTAGGCACAATCATTAAATCGGAGGTGTTTAAAGAAGCCCGAAACCCTGCCTATATTATTTATGTAGATTTAGGCGAACTTGGCATTAAAAAATCGAGTGCACAAATCACTAACCTCTATCAATTAGAAGAACTTATGGGCAAACAAGTTATTTGTGTTGCTAATTTTGAACCCAAACAAATAGGTTCTATTCGGTCGGAGGTGCTTATTACAGGGTTTAAAGATGCCAATGGACATATTGTGCTTTCAACTGTAGATATGCCTGTGCCTAATGGGCATAGATTGATTTAGTAACTCTATCTTTGAACTGATTACTGATTTTAAAACGATTGAAACAACATTTCACCTCAAACGCTCAGCTTCTTATTAGCAAAGAAGCTTTATATGCTAATATAGCCACATACCGCCATCTACTTGGAGACACCAAAATGCTGGTTATGGTAAAATCTAATGGGTATGGCACCGATGCCCTCATGGTAGCAAAAACCATCGAACATACAGTGGATTATCTAGGAGTTGCCTTTCCTGCAACTGGATTGATGCTCAGAGAAAATGGGATAACCGCTCCCATTTTTGTAATGGCTGGCACCCCCAACGACTTAAAGGAAATGGCCAGCCATCAACTTGAACCTGTACTTTACTCAATGGAGATGGTAAAAGCAGCCATCACACTGGGTAAACCAATGAACGTACATCTGGAAATAGAGGCAGGAATGAAAAGGCTTGGGCTTTACAAAGAAGAACTGGATGAAGTGGTTACGCTTATTAATAATTCGGCTCTAAAGGTGGTGAGTGCATTTGCGCACGTGGTTGCTCCTGCCGAACCAACCCATGATGAATTTACGCATACCCAAGCCACCTATTTTAATGCGTGTTTTGATGTACTCCAACAAGGATTAAATCATCCCCTATTTAAACAATTGATGCCCACGGGCGGTGTGCTTCGCTTTAGTGAGTACCAATATGATATGGTTCGTTTGGGTATTGGAATATACGGGTACGACTCGGCCAATAAATTAAATAAGCAACTGAAGCCCGTAGCAACCTTACAATGTACAATACTACAAATTCTCGAAGTAAAAAAGGGAGAAACTATTGGTTATAGCAGAAAAGGAAGTTTGCCATATAATGGAAAAATAGCAACCCTCAGTATTGGCTATGGAGATGGCTACCTACGTGTTTTTGGTAATGGAAATGCCGAAGTGTTAATCAACGGAAAACGAGCCAAAACCGTGGGTAATATTTGTATGGATTTGGTTATGGTAGATGTCACCCACATTAACTGTACGTCAGGAGACAAGGTAGAATTATTTGGTTCAGAAATTACCATTGCGGAGCTAGCGGAGAAAGCAGCCACAATTCCTTACGAAATATTAACCAATATTAACACACGTATAGCCCGTGTGCTGGTGGATTAGTTTCCCCATTCGTCAAAAAGGAGTAAATAAACTCCCCAAAAATGGTACATTAGCGTTTTACTTATATAACTCTATTTTATCATGATTAAAAAATTAAGCGTCCTGTTCCTTCTTGGAATTATAGTTGGGTTTACAAGCCCTCCTAAAAAAACTAAATTACAAACAAAGGTTGAAGCATTGGCCGAACAAGTAGAAGCCAAAACCATTGAGTGGAGGCATCATTTGCATCAAAATCCTGAGCTTTCGAACCGTGAGTTTAAAACGGCAGAGTATATTGCAGCCCACCTTAAATCATTAGGGTTAGAGGTACAAACCAATGTGGCAAAAACAGGCGTGGTAGCTATTTTAAAAGGCGGCAAACCGGGCCCTGTGGTGGCACTAAGAGCCGATATTGATGCATTGCCTGTACCTGAAAGAGTGGATTCTCCTTGGAAATCAACCGCTATTGGAACGTATAATGGCAACGAAGTGCCAGTAATGCACGCTTGTGGCCACGATACCCATATTGCTATTTTAATGGGCACCGCAGAAGTATTAACCACGGTTAAATCAGAACTGAAAGGAACGGTAAAATTTATCTTTCAACCTGCCGAAGAAGGCGCTCCTAAAGGAGAAGAAGGGGGAGCTAAATTAATGGTGAAAGAAGGTGTTTTAAAAAATCCAGCTGTAGAAGCCATTTTTGGACTGCATATTTCATCGGGCACCCATGTTGGGCAAATTAATTATAGGCCAGGCGGCATTATGGCTAGCTCTAATAGTTTCGAAATTACTATTCACGGCAAACAAGCGCACGGTTCTCGCCCTTGGAGCAGCATCGACCCAATTGTAACTGCTGCACAAATCATAAATAATGCACAAACCATAGTGAGCAGAAATATGCCATTGACCAAAGAAGCTGCCGTAGTTACGTTTGGCAGTGTACACGGTGGTGTGCGCAGCAATATTATTCCTGAAGAAGTTAAATTAGTAGGCACCATTCGTGCGCTAGATAATGATATGCGCAACAAAATTTTTGAGCGCCTCAAAACCATTGCCATAAAAACAGGCGAAAGTAATGGAGCTACCGTGGAGGTTGATATTCATGATGGCTATCCAATTACCTATAATAACCTGGACTTAACCGCTCAAATGCTACCCACCTTGCAGAGCGTGGTTGGAGCAGCTAACGTAAATCTTATTTCTGCTGTTACAGGTGCCGAAGATTTTTCTTTTTTCCAAAGAGAGGTTCCCGGATTCTACTTCTTTTTAGGAGGAACACCCGTAAGCGTAAAACCTGAAGATGCGCCATCGCACCATACTCCTGATTTTTATGTGGAGGATGATGCCTTGGTGATTGGTATTAAGGCAATGAGTAGGATGGTGGTGGATTACTCGATGTAAACGAATCAACCTTTATTCAGAGAGAGAGAAATTTAAACCCTGTTGAATAAACACGTCAATGGTAGAGCGGAATGACAATACGAACGTCATTGCGTAGCCGCTTCGGAAGAGCAAAACCAGACGGACTCTTAACTTTTTGTCTTGACACCTATTAACCTCCAAAGAGAAATACAAAAAGTGGCCTCGAAAGGAATCGAACCTTTATCTAAAGTTTAGGAAACTTCTATTCTATCCATTGAACTACGAGGCCAAAATCTTCTGCAAATATCTTCTACCAGCAGCAGATTTCAAATACTTTTCTCTTTTTCGAGCCGAAGGTCTATCAGGAAGCTCTTCTTTATAAACTATTTCCCAAGTATTATTTTTAGTGCTTTTTGTATGACCTGTATTATGCTCTTTTATTCTTCTCTCAAGATTATTGGTCATTCCAACATACCTTTTTTGATTAGCTCTAGATTTTAATACATAAACAGTAATCATATAAATCTCCATTGAACCCCGCCTGACTGACTCCAGTCGGGCAGACCCGCCTGGATAATGTCGGGCAGGCCCGCCTGACTGACTCCAGTCGGGCAGACCCGCCTGGATAATGTCGGGCAGGCCCGAGGCCATTTAATGGAGTGCAAAGCTATCCTAATAAGGGTCTTTTTTCAAATAGTTAGGGAAAATTGTGTAGAAACGCTCTTCGGCTAAATCGAAAAGAGTAGCTCTAAATTCAGGGATGTTTAATTTATAGGTAGCCGAAATAAATACCGATTGATCATTTTCTTTGCCCAAATGCATTTCTTTAAAATGCAAAATGGCTTCCTCATTACTAAGCTTATGCATTTTAGTGTATTTATCAATTTTGTTAAAAACCACCAGTGTTGGTTTATCTGCAGAGTCAATTTCTGCCAAGGTTTTATTTACAATATCATACTGGTCTTCAAAAAATGGGTGCGATACATCTACAATATGCAATAAAATATCGGCTTCTCTAATTTCGTCTAAAGTACTTTTAAAAGACTCAATAAGCCCGTGGGGGAGCTTGCGAATAAACCCCACCGTATCTGTTAATAAAAAAGGAATTTGGTTAATAACCACCTTACGCACAGTGGAGTCAACCGTTGCAAACAGCTTATTTTCGGCAAATACATCCGATTTAGAAAGCAAGCGCATAATAGTTGATTTACCCACATTAGTATAACCAACCAGCGCAACTCGCACCATTCGTTGCCTGTTTTTTCGTTGTATAAACGATTGCTTATCAATTTTTACCAATTTCTTTTTAAGTAAAGAAATCTTATCTCGCACAATACGCCTATCTGTTTCCAGCTCTGTTTCACCAGGGCCTTTCATACCAATACCTCCTTTTTGCTTGCTAAGGTGGCTCCACATGCGAGTAAGCCGGGGTAGTATGTATTCATATTGTGCCAGCTCCACCTGCGTTCTCGATTGTGCCGTTTTTGCCCTAAGCGAAAAAATATCTAGTATAAGAAGGCTTCTATCTAAAATTTTACATGCCAATTCTGCTTCTAAATTCCGCACTTGCGAAGGACTTAAATCATCATCAAATACCACTATGTCAACATCCTTAAGTTTAGCATAAGTTGCAATGTCTTCTAATTTTCCTTTGCCTACATAGGTTCTAATATCGGGCTTAGGCAAATTTTGCGTAAAGGTAGATATCGTTTCTGCACCCGAAGTACTTACCAAAAAAGCCAGCTCTTCCAAGTGTTCGGCTAACTGTTCGGCTGTTGTATGCTGATCAGCTACTGCCACCAATAGGGCAGTTTCTTTTTTTGCAGAAGTAGAATATGTTTTTGACATAGCTGCAAATCTAATGGAGCGTTTCATAATAAGCGATCTACTCGTGTGCAAATCATCAAACTATGCAACTAAACCCTGTTTGGGTTACTAATTCAAAATTAGAGTGTATATAAGATTAATTATTTTTACTTTTGTAAATACTGAAACGTTGGCCATCTTATGAAAATTGCAATTGTCCTTAATACTTCTTGGAATATCTATAACTTTAGAATGGGGTTAATTAACTCTATTTTGGAAAACGGGCATGATATTACAGCCATTGCTCCAAGAGATGAATACACTCCTCATTTAGTGGAAGCAGGCTGTAGTTATGAAGAAGTAACCATGGATAGCAGGGGAGCCAATGCCATCAAAGATTTTGGCCTCATCATCGAGCTATTAGGAATTTATAGAAGAATAAAACCAGATGTTATTCTTCACTACACCATTAAACCCAATATTTACGGTACGTTAGCAGCCAGCATTTTAAGAATACCCGCGGTTAATAATGTATGCGGATTGGGTACTGCTTTTCTTAATAAAGGGCTTGTTTCTAAAATTGCCATTGGTATGTATAAATTGGCATTTAAGTTTCCTAAACTCATTTATTTTCAGAATGATGATGATAAGCGCTTTTTTGAAGAAAACAACATTATAAAAAATAATGCCACTCAGGTGCTGCCTGGCTCCGGCATTAATTTAAGTCATTTTAAACCTGCACCAGAGGTGGCCAACAAAAAGTTCACCTTTTTACTTATAAGTAGGTTAATTCATGATAAAGGAATTATCGAATACATTGATGCTGTTAGGTACCTAAAGGAAAAAGGAATTGATGCCAATTTTCAGATTTTAGGCAATAAAGACACAGAACACCGAAGAGGGATTTCGGAAGATATAATAAATAGCTGGATTGAATCTAATGTGGTGGAGTACCTTGGGAGTACCGATGATGTGCGTCCATTTATTAATAAAGCAGATTGTGTCGTTCTCCCATCTTACCGAGAAGGAACTCCAAAATCGTTGCTCGAAGCAGCAAGCTCTGCAAAGCCAATTGTTGCCAC
>Ga0256839_1000577_pt1 | contig 47081 bp, 29 predicted proteins | sample 354166metaG_FD_185968 | JGI IMG/M metagenome (GOLD analysis project Ga0256839, IMG submission 185968) | Hydrothermal vent microbial communities from Mid Atlantic Ridge, Atlantic Ocean - 354-166 | ecosystem: Environmental > Aquatic > Marine > Hydrothermal vents | place: Atlantic Ocean: Mid... | reverse complement strand
AACTGACGGCAGAAGTGGATGGGGGGGGGGGCTATGTTTTGGAAGTGACGAATCAAACAAACGGCTGTATGGCTCGTGATACGGTGGATGTGGAGGCCGTGGAGGAACTCATTGCATCGGCTCTGGTTAGTGTGGTTGATCCGACTTGTCCGGGGTTTAAAGACGGGCGTATTGAGGTGGACGGTATATTGGGAGGGACTGAACCGTATTTGTATGCTTTAGATGGGGCTGTTTTGGGGCCTTATCCCGATTTTTTGCAATTAAGTGCCGGTATCTACCTTTTGGAAGTAGAGGATGCCAACGGTTGTCGTTGGGATACCGTTTTACAACTGGTGGATCCGCTTGGTGTGGGGGTAATCCTGGAAGGAGATACTTTGGTAGATTTGGGGGATTGGGTTACGATAGAAGCTCAGTTGTCGGGGCCTGTGGATACCCTTTGGTGGGAGCCTTTACCTCCTGTGGATTGTGATGCCTGCACCTCTTTTACTTATCTTCCCGAGCACAATCAGACTTATACTTTAACCGTGGCGGACAGCAACGGGTGTATAGCTCTGGATATGCTGTCTATTTACGTTCGGCGAAACAGCAAGGTCTATCTGGGCAATGCTTTTTCTCCCAATGGTGATGGAGTGAATGATCTGTTTTATGTACAAGCCGGAGCAGGGGTGGAGCAGATTGATTTGTTTCAGGTTTATGATCGTTGGGGGGAGTTGTTGTTTGAGGCTCGACATTTTGCGCCGAATGATCCGCTTTACGGCTGGGACGGGCGTTTGCATGGGAAGGAGATGAACCCTGGTGTTTACGTTTGGCAAGTTCAATTGCATTTGCTTGACGGAAGGAGCGTTTTTCTCAAGGGAGAGGTCTTGTTGCTGCGTTAAAAGGATGACTGGGCTTTTAATAAGTAAACAAATGCAGGCACCTTTACGAAAAAGCTTGTTTTGAGAAAAAACTTTGCGTGTTTTTTTTTATTCCGCCACAAGGGGCTTACTTTTACCCCTTTCTGAATTTTGGTCGGCCTTTGAGCTATTGGAGGCAATGTAAAATGTATTTTGCGTATGAAGCGTTTGTTACCTCTTTTCTTTTTGGTTTTTGTTTTTTTTGTCGGCAGTCTGAACGGGCTTTACGCCCAATGTAACGATCCGTTTAGTCCGGAACCCCCCGGAACAGGCCCGCAAGCCTGCCAGAATGCCCCTTTGTTCTGCTCGGAAGCCGATTTTGACGGATATTGCGGGAATACGTATAATTCCGGAGTAGGGCCTTGCCCGGGGTCTTTTTGCGGCTCTTGTGAGAATTATCAGTGGTTTTCTTTCATAGCCAATAGCACGACCATCCAATTGGAAATTGTGGTGACAAACTGTCAGGGGACGGCTATGGGCTCGGGTATGCAGGCACAGATGTATCAGACGAACGATTGTGCCAATTTTACGGCAGTGTCGAATTGCTGGAGTCCAGGAAATCAGGGTACGGGTATCGTTACGGCTAACGGCCTGCAAATCGGACAAATATACTACCTGATGCTGGACGGTTGGGCCGGTGATGCCTGTGATTACACCATCAATGTTTTGCAGGGCGTAGGTGATCTGCCTACGCCGGTTATTCCGGGAACCATTTCAGGCCCGATAGACGTTTGTCCCGGGGCTATGGTAGATTACTCTGTACCTTTGGCAGACGGAGCGACGTATTACGACTGGACGATTTCTCCTGGTATTGGCTCGGTTTCTGCAGGGCAAGGCTCGGAAAATGTTACCATCAATTGGACGGCAGCCGGTGTAGCTCAATTGTGTGTAACACCTTCCAATGCTTGTGAGACGGGGCCTCCGGTTTGCATTACGGTAACCAGCACGCCTATTCCACCCACTATAGAAGAGTACGATTTGTGTGCAGGTGATGTGGTGGTTTGCCAGGGTACGGCTTATTCGGGGCCGGGCTTTTTCGAACACGTTTACACTTCTGCTTTGGGATGTGACAGCATCGTTTACTGTCAGATCAATCTCATACCGCCCTATCCGCCGACTGTTTTGACCGAAACAATTTGTGCGCCGGATTGCTATGATTTTTACGGCACCATGGTTTGTGAGACCAATGGTTATACCCATACCTTGTCGGATGTGAATGGTTGTGACAGCACCATCGTGCTCATTTTAACCGTCTTGGAAGCCGATGCAGTAATTGCTCCTCCTCCGGTTTTGGGCTGTGGAGGCAATGCTACCGTCACTTTAGATGGCAGTCAATCTACCTCCGTGCCGGCTTCTTCAGAGGCCGTTATTACCTATCAATGGACAGGACCTCCGGGTGGCATTGTGGGGGCTTCCGATCAAAATACCGTAGAGGTGCAATCTCCGGGGACTTACACCTTGACTGTTACTCAAAGTGCTAATGGTGTGGTTTGTACGGATATGGCATCGGTAACAGTTAGCGAAGATACTGCAGTACCCGACCCACCCGGATTATCGGGTAACTTGAATACCTGTACGGATTCTACCGAAACTTATACGGTAACCCCAGCCGGTACAGGGCCTGCACCTACAGCCTATACCTGGACGGTTACCGGAGGAACTTTCGTGGACAACGGCAGCAGTATAGATGTTAGTTGGACGACGGCCGGTACGGGCCAGGTTTGTGTAACGGCTGATAATGCTTGTGGTTCGAGCACTCAGGTCTGTCAGGATGTAACTGTAGGTTTGTCACCTGCGCAGCCTCAATTGGTGGGAAATACCAATGTCTGTGATGGCGATGTGGTGTATTATCTCGTACTCAATGCCGAAACAGGGGTAACTTACGACTGGACAGTTAGTGGCGGGGCTTCCTTTACAAACCTTGGCGATAGCATTCAGGTCGATTTTTCGGGTGCGATGAGTGGCCAGATCTGTGTAACAGCGAGCAATAGTTGTGGGAGTGTGGGGCCTGAGTGTGTGGATGTTATGGTGACTTCCGTACCGACTGATCCCGTTATCACGGGAGATAGCGTACTCTGCGAGGGCAGCACGGGATCTTATGCCGTTGCTTTTGATCCTTTGGCAACCGATTATGTATGGACTAGTCCGAATGGTGAGACCATCAACGGGCAAGGGACAAACAACATTACCATCGATTGGAGCAATTCTTCCGGGGGTGATGTCTGTGTAACGCTTACCAATGCTTGTGGTAGCAGTCAGCAGGATTGCTTTACCGTGGTGGTGAACCCCTTGCCTACAGCTGCCATAAGTGGAGGAGGAAGCTTTTGTGCCGGTAGTACGGACTCTGTGGCCGTGGTAATAGAATTTACCGGGACAGGGCCTTGGCAATTCACTTATGAGATTGATGGCAACAATCCGGTTTCTTTGGTCGCTAACAGTACGCCTTTTACCTTGATGACTCAACAGGCCGGTGTTTATACCCTTACTTTCGTTACGGATCAAACGGCTTGTGTGGGTACAGCATCGGGCATGGCAACGGTGGTGGAAGATGCCTTGCCTACGGCACAAATTAGTGGAAGCGGTGCCATTTGTCAGGGCAGTGGAGATTGCGTCAATCTGACTGTCGATTTGACGGGTGCTGCCGATTGGACAATAGTCCCTGCCATCGATGGGATAGATCAGGCTCCCATTACGGGCATTACCGCTACGCCTTTTGTCTATCAGGTTTGCCAGGCCGGCACTTTTACCATCACTCAGGTGACGGATGCCAACGGTTGTTCTCAAGCAGGTTCCGGTTCTGCCACTGTAGTGGAAAACTCCAGTCCGGTGGTTTCCAACATCCAGGAAAATTGCGATTCTACCAATACGATGTACACCGTAACTTTTGAAATCAGTGGTGGTGATCCGGCTACTTATACGGTGAATGGGAGTGCTGCCGGTATATCAGCCGGGCCTCCTTACGTCTTTACCAGTGCCTCTCTGGCCAGTGGAACGGGTTATTCCTTTAGCGTAACTGATGTTAATGGTTGCGATACGGTCTTGGTAGAATCGCCCATTGTCGTGTGTAACTGCACTTCTACAGCAGGGACTATGGATCAGACGCCGCTTTCAGCTTGTGGCGCAAACTGCCTTACGGCAAATTACGACAATACGGGAGAGGTGTTTGATGGTAACGATGCCATGCAATTCATTTTACACGAAGGTGCAGGAATTTCCATTGTGAACGAAATTGCCCGTAACACGACGGGAGAATTTTGCTTCGACATGGCATTAGGCATGGTGTATGGTCAGACCTACTACATTTCTGCTGTAGTAGGTGATGATCTGGGTGGCGGTGTCGTGGATATCAACGATCCCTGCTTGGATGTGGCCCAGGGTACACCGGTTACTTTCTACGAGGAACCTACGGCTATGCTCAGTGGTGATCAGAGCATTTGTCAAGGGGAGACGGCTTTTCTGACGGTTGATTTTACAGGTCCTTCTCCTTGGACGATCATTTACGATGATGGTGGCCAAGTTGATACTTTGACCGGCATTACCCAAAACCCCTACTCTTTGGAGGTTATACCTACCAGCACGAGTACTTATTGTTTGGATGTGGTGTCTAATGCCAATTGTGAGGGGATTGCTTCCGGTTGCGCTTTGGTTACGGTTTATGAGCCTCCGGCAGTGAGCAACGTCAATACGGCTTGCAATTCGACCAGCACGGCTTTTACCGTTAGCTTTAACATCAGTGGAGGAGATCCTTCTTCTTATCAAGTTTTGCCGGCAGGCTCCGGAACCATTACCGCGGGCAATCCGGCTGTTTTTGTCAGTGATGAAATCCCGGCAGGTAATACCTATGCCTTCCAAGTTTTTGATGCCAATGGCTGTGACACCATTGAGGTGAGCACGACACAAGCCGTGGACTGCGATTGCGTTTCTGCTGTGGGTAGTATGGATTTGACTGCTGTTGAAGAGTGTGGGGATGGTCCCGTATCTGCTGTTTATGATCCGACGAATCAAGTGCTGGACGGCAATGATGTGCTGCTTTACATCTTACACAGTGGTTCGGGGACGAACATCGGTATGCCCATTGTCGCTTCTAACACTACCGGTATGTTCTCCTTTGACCCGAATACCATGACTTATGGAACGACCTATTACCTTTCCGCTGTGGTTGGTAGCAGTGATGGTGCCGGTGGAATTGATTTGAACGATCCTTGTCTGGCTGTAGCCCAGGGAACGCCCGTAACCTTCTATGAAGTTCCAAGTGGCACTTTGAGTGGTGATCCTGCTATCTGTCAGGGAGAACTTACCACTTTGTCTGTTGATCTTACGGGCGATGCTCCGTGGACGATCGTCATCAGTGACGGCAGTGTACTGGATACCATTTCAGGTATCAATTCGACGAACTATGCTTATCAGGTGATGCCGTCAGCAGGAACCACTTATACTTTGTTAGAAGTTCAGGATGAAAATTGTCCGGGCATGGCTAGCGGGCAGTCGCTTGTAACGGTTCATACTCCCCCTGTGCCGGGGCTACCGAGTATTACCTACAACAATACCAATACGGCTTATGTAGTTTGTTTTGACATCAGTGGAGGGCAGCCACCTTACACGGTGTTTAATGGCTTAGATACGGTTGTGGTAGCAGCTGGAGAGCAGTTTTGCAGCGCTGAGATTGCTTGTGGGCAAGGATATAGCTTTGAAGTGGATGACGTCAATCAGTGTGGTCCTGCATTGGTGGCTGATCCTCAGGTAGATTGCTCCTGCGTAACACAGGTGGGAAATATGGATCCAACTCCTATAGAGGTTTGTGGTGCCGAGATGGCTGTGTCTGTCTATGATTCTACGTTACAGGCTTTGGATGGCAACGATGTGGTGGATTTTATTTTACACAACGGAGATAACGTTCCCATTTTAACGAACAGTGAGCCGGTATTTTCCTACTCCGTTGCCCTTATGTATGGCCAGACTTACTACATTTCGGCCCGAGCCGGAGACGATAACGGGCTTGGCATCGTGGATGTGAATGATCCTTGTTTTAGCATTTCGGCAGGCACACCGGTAGTTTTTTGGGAAACCCCTTCGGCCACTTTATCCGGGGGTGGCGATATTTGTGCGGGAGAGTGTTTGAATTTGGATGTGGAAATAGCCGGTGGAGTAGCGCCTTGGCAGTTGGTCTTGGAAAACACTGCAGGTCAGCAAGATACTTTTGCCGTTGTTACCAGCCCCGGCAGTATAGAAGTTTGTCCGGATGTTTCCACTTCGTATTCCGTTGTAGAAGTTTCGGATGCACATTGTAACGGCTCAGGTGTGGGTTTAGCGGCTGTTTCCATACAGGGCGTGCCTTTTGCGCTTAACGTAACAACTACGGCAGATGTAACCAACACGATGGTTACCGTTTGTTTTGACATTACAGGGGGGGATTCCACGACTTATGTGGTCAGTGGCATGCCCGGTACGCTCATGGGTAGTTCGTTTTGCAGCGACCCCATACCTTGTAGTACAGACAGCTACTTCTTTTTGGTTCAGGATGGCTTTACCTGTGTAACGGATACCGTACAAGGACCCATTGAGTGTAGTTGTGTTTCTTCAGCAGGTGTTATGGACACGGAAATCTATCCTTATTGTCAAAGTGATCCGGGTGCTGTACCACCAGCTGCAGGAGGTAGTTTTGACGGCAATGATACTTTGATGTATGTTTTACACACTTCTGCGACTAATGAGTTGGGCACCATCCTGGCAGTAAATAGTGTGCCGGAGTTTAATTTTGATGCGAGTAGCATGGAGTGTGATGAGACGTACTACGTTTCTGTGGTTGTTGGAGATGATGACGGTACCGGACTGGTGGATTTAAATGATCCCTGTTTATCCGTTTCTTTTGGCACGCCCATTGTTTTTGAGTGCTTGCCGGAGGTTAGTATTCAGGGTAATGCAACCATTTGCCAGGGTGATGTAACGGACATTGTGTTCAATTTGAGCTCGGAAGGGCCTTATACCATTGTAATCAACGATGGTCAGCAAGACACGATTTTGATGGATGTAACCGACAACTTTGCCTGGGAGGTCAGCCCTATGCAGACTACAACTTATAGTTTGGTTTCCGTTTTGGATGTGAGCACCAACTGTGTCAACGAGGTTTCGGGTCAAGTTCAAATAGAGGTTAACCTTCCGGTAAATGCCGGTACGGCTCAGCCGGAGGTACATGTCTGTGAGGGCGATGCGGAGCTGATTGCTTTGACTGATTTGTTGGTGGGGCAAGATCCGGGTGGCGTTTGGACCGAAACTTCTCCGATTCCTTCTAATGGTGGGGCGTTTAGTGCTGCTGCCGGAACTTTCAATACGGCGAATCAACTGCCGGCTACGTACACTTTTGCCTATACGGTGGATGCTTTGGATCCTTGCGTTGATGATTCGGAAACGGTGGTAGTCGTTATTGATCCCAGGCCCCAGGCCGATGCGGGGGATAACAAGGAGATCAACTGTTTTGACAGTGAAGTAACTTTAGGAGGGCCTTTCACGAGTATAGGAAGTCAGTACATCTACACTTGGACGTTGGGTAACACTGTTGTAGGGGCGGATCCTACTCTTGTAGCCCAGGAAGGAGGTACCTATACTTTACGGGTAGAGAATGCGGAGACGGGCTGTTATGCTGAGGACGAGGTTACGGTTACGGAAAGCATCGATTATCCCGTGCCGCATGTGTCGTTTTCCGATATAAGTTGTTTTGGTGATGATGACGGTTTTATCCAGATTGATTCGATTACCGGAGGTTTTCCCCCTTATTTGTGTTCTTTTAACGGAGGTGCGTTCACGCAGCAAAAATTGTTCACCAATCTGGTAGCGGGAACTTATGAGTTGCTCATTCAGGATTCTAAGGGTTGTGAGGCTTATCTGGAAATCAACTTGAATCAGCCCGAGCAACTGGAAGTTACTTTGGCGTATTACCCGATAGAGGGTGCACAGATCAGTTTAGGTGATACGGTGGAGTTGACTATTCTGCTTTCGCCCGGTTATGATTTTGATTCTTTGGATTTCGTGTCTTGGAGCCCTCCTGAACTGATCCCTTGTGACACTTGCCAGACCAATATGGTATCTCCACCTTTTTCTACGGAGTTTTCCGTTATGGTAGCTGAAGGGGAGTGTTCTGACGCGGATAGTGTGCACATTTACGTGAATCGGGAGGCTCCGGTATTCATTCCCAATGCCTTTTCACCCAATGGTGACGGCATCAACGATGTCTTTTTCATTCAGGCAGGTAGGTCCGTGCAGGAAATTAAAACCTTCTTGGTTTTCAATCGTTGGGGTGAAGTCGTTTTTGAGTATCACAACTTTTTGCCCAACGATCCTGCTTATGGCTGGGATGGAACCCATAGAGGACGTCAGCTCAATCCGGCTGTTTTTACCTGGTATGCCGAGATAGAACTGATTGATGGCAGGGTAGAGCTTTACGAGGGTGATGTAACGCTGATCAGGTAAACCGGACTTGTATCCGGCTTACCTGATGAAAAGTTTGGGCAAGGCGGAAGCCGCCTTGCCCAAACTTTTTACGACTTGAAGGAACCAGACCGGTGGGATGCTCATTTTTCCCACGCCACTTCATTCCGAGAGATAGCTTCTAAGCGTTTTTGCCTGCGGCAAAAAAACAGTTGTAAACTGTGTTGCTTTTTTAGAAAGTTTGTATCTTTGCAGCCGCTGCCAAAAGAGGCAGTAAGGCTTTGTATAAAGCTTGGTAGGTAGAGGTCATTTAGCTCAGTTGGTTTAGAGCGCTGCCTTGACAGGGCAGAGGTCACTGGTTCGAATCCAGTAATGACCACAGTTGCTCTTTTGGGGCATCTGAAGTTCGGGATGTAGCTCAGTCCGGTTAGAGTGCACGTCTGGGGGGCGTGAGGTCGCGAGTTCGAATCTCGCCATCCCGACAAAGAAAGGGGCTTGCTCAGGCAAGCCCCCTTTTGTTTTTAGCAATGGGGGAGGTTTCTCTCACTGGAGTTTGAAGACATAGCGGATGGTTCCGCACTGTTTGTCTATGTGGCTTTTGCTGAATTTCCACTTTTTGGCGTTGGCAATGGCTTTGTTGCGTAGGCTGGCCGAGTTTGTGGTGGAGCCACTTTGGGTGTATTCAGCGCTGATCACGTTTCCGTTGGCATTGACACAGACTTTGACGACGACAGTTCCCTGTTCTTGAGAGCTATCGGTGACGCGTGGAGAATGGAGGATGCCTCGGCTGCCCAGTCCGCCACCTACCTGGCCCTGACCGACACTGACACCTTCCAAATTAGAGGCGTTGGGATCGCCACTGGGATCTCCCTGGTTGCCGGATTGACCGGTATTGCCTTTGCCCGGGCCGGTGCTTCCGCCAAAGGCTCCACTGGCTTGTTGTTTTTTCTTTTCAGCTTCTCTGCGTTTGCGTTCGGCTTCTTCTCGAGCCTTTCTCTCTGCTTCTTCTTGGGCTTTGCGTTTGCGTTCGGCTTCGAGTTGTTCTTGGCGCTTTTTCTCGGCTTCACGCTTTTTGATAGCCTCGGCTTCAGGATCAGTGGTTTCTACGACTTGTTTTTCCGGCGTTTCGGGCTGAGCTTTTGATTCTTCGGGAACTGGCGTTTCTTCCGGTTCCGGATTTTCTTCAGGCAGGCTCGTTTCTTCGGTTTCGCTCTGTGTTTCCGTCTGGGCACTTTCTTCAGGAGCGTTTTCATCACCTTGGCCGAAGTCGAGTCCCAGATTGACGAGAATGCCCTCCTGCCCGGGAGGAGGATCGGGATAAGTGAGCAGCGGCAGAAGTAGGAGGATGATGAGCAGGGTATAGAGTAGAACGGAAGTGATGAGCGCTTTGCGCTTGTCTTCTCTTTCGTGTTGATCGATGAAGGTATCCATGGCGTTTTTGGGTTTACGGGTCTTGTGAAAGAGCGCCTGGTTTTCAAGTGTAACGCATATAAGCGCGTTTTTGGCGTGCTTGTTTGGATCTGTTTAACGGTATTTTATTCTTTTTCGGCGGCTAAGACGGCATTGATGTGATAGCGCAGAGCGATATCCATTACGCGCACGACGGCTTCTACGGGAGCGTTTTTGTCGGGTGAGATGGTTATGGTGAGTTTTTTGCGGCCTCTTTGTCGGGCTTTGCGCCCCAGTTCTCTCTCGAGAGTTGTAGGAGAAATGCGTTTGCCATTGAGGAAGTATTTGCCGGAAGCAGTGATGGATACGTCATCTATTTTTTTGTGGGTTTGGACGGAGGGTGTGTTGCGTCCGGGGAGTTTGAGGTTGAGCGCATTAGGTGTTACGAGAGATGAGGTAAGCATGAAGAAGATGAGCAGCAGGAAGATGATGTCGGTAAGGGACGACATGCTGAACTCTGCACTGACTTTATTTTTCTTTTTAAGTCCCATGATGTTTTTTTAAGGGTTGGCCGAGCTTACTTTTCTTTGGGTTGGGTAGCAATAATGGCTTGCATGCGCAGTTTGCCAGCGATTTCCATGAGGTTTTTCACGTATTGAAAGGGTACTCCCTTTTCAGCCACGATGGTCAGGGTGGCGTGTTCTTTGTCCTCTATTTTGTGCAATTGTTGGCGCAGTTTGCGTTCAATTTGTGAGGGGCGTATAGGCTCTTGATTAAAGGTATATTGTCCCGTTTTGTTGATGGTTACGATGGCGGTGGTGGGCGCTACCGTTTTGGAGTCCGATTCGGGTAGGTCGAAAGGGTCTATGCGCACGAAGTTGGAAGTGAGCATGAAGAAGATGAGCAGCAGGAAGATGATGTCGGTAAGGGACGACATGCTGAACTCTGCACTGACTTTATTTCTCTTTTTTAATGCCATAGTTGATTGGGTATATAAATCGGTCTGTGTTGCAAGGAGGCAGCTCAGCCTGCCTCCTTGCAACAGGTTTTAGCGATAGCCGTAAGAGGCTGCAGCTTTGGTTTTGTAAACTTGGAGCCCCATGTTGTTGTTGCCGAGGATGAAGGTGTTGGTGCCTTGGGCATTGTTGAGTACGCCCAAGCTTCGGGTATCGAAAATGGCGTACATACCGGTTTCTGAGGGGTGTACCCATTGGAAACCACCTTTTCCATCTCCCAAGAATATACAACCCACTCCGGCATCGCTGCGTGTCGTTTCGACCTCACGAACATAGAGGTTCCCCACCAGCACAACGTCTTGGATACCGTCTTGATTGAGGTCTGCAAAGCCTATACCGTTGACGGGTGAAACTTGGGCCTGGATGGGTAATTTATGGACTGCGAATTGTCCTTTCCCTTTATTTTCAATCCAACAACTTTCAAAGAGTTTGGCTTCCTGCAAGATGGCTCCCTCTTTGCGTTCTCCCAGCACTTCATCTATAGATGCTTTCGCAAAATCCGAATAGGTTTTGAATTTCTTTTTGATGAAGGGCATTTGTTGGGAGGAGCACTGTCGGCCACGCACGGGATAGCAGACCCCATCGGAATCGTAGTAGCCCAGATAGACGTCGTTGGTACCGTTGTTGTCAAAGTCTTTGACGAAGAGCCGGAAGGGCTTGTCTTCGGATGCTTTGTACTTGATGTTGGTGCCGAGGTTTCCTGCGAAGATATCCAGGTCTCCGTCTCCATCCCAGTCGGCTAAAGCCAGGCGATTCCACCAGCCCGTGGTGTTTTCCAGGCCCATGTTTTCGGTTACATTTTCGAACTTACCTTGCTCGTTTTCAAAGAAGGTCAGCGGCATCCATTCACCTGCGATGACCAAATCGAGATCTTTATCGCCGTCTATATCCATCCATTGAGCATCGGTTACCATGCCGAGTTGGCGGAAAGCCGGTGCCAGGCGATCGGTAACGTCTGTAAATTTACCTCCGTCGTTTTGCAGGAGATAGCTGTCGGTGGGATAGCCGTACTTGCCAGGTACTTGTCGCCCTCCTACGAAGAGATCCAAATCGCCGTCGCCATCGAAATCTCCTGCAGTAACGCAGCTGCCACTGGTTGTGATTTTGGGCAGGGCATTTGCGGCTTTCACAAAATGGCCTTTACCATCTTGATTGATGTAGAGGCGATCTTGGTAGTATTTTGTTCCTTCCTGAAATTCATTGCCTCCACTGACAACATAGAGATCGAGATCGCCATCGCCGTCAGCATCGAAGAAGGTAGCACCCAAATCTTCATAGATGCTGTCGGCAGCCCAAGTCATGGGGCTTAGTTTGGAGAAGGAGCCACCCGGAAGTTGGATATAGCATTCTCCGGGTTGATTGGCTGCACCACCGATGTAAAAATCATCCAATTTGTCTCCCGTAAAATCACCCACGGCGATGCAAGGTCCGAGGCGCGAGAGCTGATAAGGCAAGAGAACTTCTCTTTGGTAGTCGTCAAATTCGTTTTCTCTGTGTCGGTAGCTGATGCCGGATTGACGCGTGAAGCTTTCGAAGAGTGGAGGTTTGAGATCAAAAGCCGTTTTGTTCAGGTATTGGGCATCTTCGTAATGAAGGGTGAGTGTTTGGTCGGCATCTACGTTAAACAGTTCAATTTCTTTGTGGTCGGGCCAAACGACCAGGATGCGGTCGATTTTGTCGTAGGGGCCCAGGCCGAAGTGGAGGGTCAGTTCGGAGGAAGAGGCATAGCCTCGGGTAGGATAGACTTCGGCCACCTGCATGTTATCACCTGTGAATACCCAGGCTCTTGCACCTATGCAGTGCCAGTTGTTTCCCGTGGTTTTGCTGCGCAGATCTATGCGGATGTAGTGATTGTCGAGCAGCTCATTGGCTTTGTTTTCATAAAGCAGAGCCGGAGCATTGATGTTGTTGACGACCAAGTCGCGATCACCGTCGTTGTCCAAGTCACCATAGGCGGCCCCGTAAGACCAGCCTTCCATGGTGAAGTTCCAGGGAATGGCTACATCTTCAAAAGTCCAGTCTCCTTTGTTTCGGAACATGTAGTTGCGCAGAGGAACCGAGGGTGCCATTTTGGCAACGACCAAGGGATCTATCTGGGGCTTTTTGCCTTGAGCCTTAGCTACAGCAGCGATGGAATCCATGTAGGCATTGCGCTTGATGATGTAGTCTTTGTTGCGCACATCCTGGACCAGGCCATTGGTCACGTAGAGGTCTTTATAGCCGTCTTGGTCAAAGTCGGCAAAGAGGGTGGACCAACTCCAATCGGTATTGGAAACTCCGGCCAGTTGGCCAATTTCACTAAAGGTGCGATTGCCGTTGTTCATGTGCAAGTCATTGAACATGTACTGGTAGTGATAACCGTTGTTGGCCAGCATCCAAAAACGCTCGGGATTCATGCCGCTCATGTTGGCTTTCAGCCGGTAGTTGTCAGAGGCTACCATATCTGCCGTGTAGATGTCAATCCAGCCATCGTTGTTGAAGTCGGCACAATCGGACCCCATGGAAAAGTTGCTGATGTGGCGCATGGCATTATGGATGGTGTTGACAAAAGTACCGTCCCCTCGGTTCATGTAAAGGCAGTCGGGCTCTTCATAATCGCAGGTTACGTACAGATCAGTGAAGCCGTCGTTGTTGATGTCGGAAGCCGTACCACTAAGCGTAAAGTGGAAGCTGTGCAATCCGGCCTGCTCAGTAACGTCTGTGAAAGTGCCGTTGCCGTTGTTGCGAAAGAGGCGGTCTGTAGCCAGCTCTTTGTTGTATTTCGGATGGGTCTGGTATTTTTTTTCGCGCTCAACAAAAGGTTGGTTGCCTACATAGAGGTCGAGCCAGCCGTCGTTGTTGTAGTCAAAAAAATTGGCAGCTGTACCATGGCCCATGTCGGCCACGCCGTATTTTTCGGCACTTTCGGTAAAGGTGAGGTCGCCGTTGTTGATGTAGAGGTAGTTTTTGCGCCTTTCAGGTGGGTCGTACATGTATTTGGTAACGTAGATGTCCTGAAAGCCATCGCCGTTTACATCGGCATAGGCTACGGCATAAGACCAGGTATCGTTGATGATACCGGCTTTTTCGGAGATGTCCTCAAATTGCATGTTGCCTTTGTTGAGGAAGAGCTTGTCGCTGACCATGTTGCCCGCGAAATACACGTCGAGTAGGCCGTCGTTGTTGATGTCTACCAAAGCGACTCCGCCGCCGTTGAAGACGACATCTTGTTGGATGTGGTTGTACTCCCTGGTTTCGATGACTTGGTTGTTGAATTTCAGCCCCGTTTTTTCGGGATCGAGCTCTTCAAAGAGCGGGACTTTCGAGCTATCGGTTACCGAGGAAGTTGCCGCTTTTTGCTTTGTTTCTTCCTTGCAGCTCCAGATGCTCAAAGCCAAAAAGAAAGAGGCACACAAGAAAAGAAGCTTACCGTTTTTCATGAGACTTTTTTTGAGTCGAAAGTATGCATTTTTGTCCATAGATGCAAACAAATGCTGTGATATGGCACGTTTTTCGGGCTTCCATTTGCCGAAAGGCAAAAGATCCGGAATTTTTGCCTGCCAAAGAGCAAGGTAGCTGTGTTGGGTAACATTAGACGGTGGGTTCCTGGAGTAAATCCATGAACTCTGTGGTAGTGCGCTCCATCTTGTAAACTACTTTCTCGACATTGGCTACCAGGACGTTATAGCCTATAAAGGCCAAAATGCCGATAAAGAGCCCTACGGCCGTGGTGAGCAAGGCCTGATAGATTCCTCCGGCGAGTACATCCGGCGTAATGTTTTCCTGTGTGGACATTTCGTAAAAGGCGCTGATCATACCTGTTACGGTGCCGAAAAAGCCGATCATGGGTGCTGCTCCGGCAATGCTGGCCAGGGTGGACAGGTTCTTTTCCAGCTTGAAGACTTCAAGATTACCGACGTTTTCTATGGCTGCGTCGATATCGCGCAGGGGTTTGCCAATGCGCATCAGCCCTTTTTCCACCATGCGGGCTACGGGCGTGTCGGTCGTTTGGCAAAGAGCTTTGGCTGCTTGCAAATTGCCCGAAGCTACGTTGGCCCTGATGTTGTTGATGAAACTCTCATCTATCTTGGAAGCCCGTTTGATCGAGCTGTAGCGCTCTACAAAAATGTATAAGGCTATAAAACCCAACACAAACAAGACCGTGACGATGGCAATACCCAAAGGTCCTCCCTGCAAGAGAATATCCAAGACACTTTGGCTCTTGATCTCGCGTTGAATGTCGGTGGTTTGCAAAAACAAGTGGCTGAAACTCATGGTACGGGTGTTCGTTTTTTGTAGTGAAATAACAAGGCCGAAAGTTACACCTTTTTGTATTTTTCGCAAAGCATTTTTTTGATTAGCGAATTTTCGCTAATATTGCGTCGCTGTAGAACGCAAAAAAAATTTCCTCATGCGAAGAATCAAGAAAATAGCCGTCCTCGGCTCGGGTGTGATGGGCACCGGTATTGCTTGTCATTTGGCCAATGCTGGTTTTTCCTGCTTGTTGTTGGATATCCTGCCGCCCGATTTGAAAGACGAAGAAAAGAATCTAACTGAGGCGCGTAATCGTCTGGCTGCTACGGCGCTGAAAAAAGCCCTCAAAGCCAAGCCGGCCCCTTTGATGGATCCGGCTTTTGTCTCGCGCATTGAAGTGGGGAATTTTGAAGACGACTTGCCCCGCATAGCCGAATGTGATTGGATTATCGAAGTGGTGGTAGAACGCCTGGACATCAAGCAGCAACTCATGGCTAAAGTGGAAAAGTACCGCAAGCCGGGCACTTTGGTCAGTACCAACACTTCGGGCATTCCCATTCGCTTCATTGCTCAAAACATGGGGGAAGAGATGCGCAGGCATTTTTGTGGAACCCACTTTTTCAACCCTCCTCGGTATTTGCGTTTGTTGGAAGTCATCCCGGGGCCGGATACGGACCCTGAAGTGGTTGATTTCTTTTTGCGGTTTGGCGATCGCTTCCTGGGCAAGCAGACGGTGCGGGCTAAGGATACGCCGGCTTTTATTGCCAACCGCATTGGCGTTTACATGATGGGTGTGGTCTTTCAGTTGGCTGAGGAGTTGGACCTGAGCATAGAAGAGGTTGACTTGCTTACCGGACCGCTTATCGGCCGTCCCAAGACGGGTACTTTTCGGCTGGCAGATCTGGTAGGATTGGATGTGGCAGCCAAGGTGATTCAAGGCGTTCAGCAAAATTGCCCGGAAGACGAAGAGGTGCGAAAAATTGAGCTGCCTGCTTATTTCCGGTTTTTGTTGGATAAGAAGTGGTATGGCGACAAATCGGGGCAGGGCTTTTACAAAAAAACCGATGAGCGGGATGAGCGAGGTAAACGCATCATTATGGCTTTGGATTTGAAGACTTCCTCGTATCGGCTTCGCCAAAAGCCCAAGTTGCCGGTGGTTGATGCGGCCAGGCAGATCGAAGACTTAGGGCGCCGTTTGCAGTTCTTGTTGAAAGATGAGGGCAAGGTAGGAGCATTTATGCGCCGTTCTTTTGCCGCCTTATTTTCTTATTCCTCCTTGCGCATTCCGGAAATTTCCGATTCTCTTTACGGTATAGACGATGCCATGCGAGCCGGTTTTGCTTGGAAGCAGGGGCCTTTTGAGTCTTGGGATACCATGGGTTTGGAAAGAGGTTTAGCTGTTTGCGAAAGCGAGGGTAAGCCCGTAGCTGAGTGGGTGAAAACCATGCAGGCGGCAGGCATAACTTCTTTTTACAAGAGGGAGCAGGGCAGGCGTTTTTATTACGCTTTGCCTTCCGGCAAATACGAAATTGTACCCGGTAGCGAAGACTTTGTCTTGCTCGACAATTATCGGGATCAACCGCCGGTGTACAAAAACGAGGAAGTCATCTTGCACGATCTGGGAGATGGCGTTTTGTGCCTGGAGTTTACCAGCAAGATGAATGCCATAGGAGAAGGCATTTTGAGAGGTCTGAATGAGGCCATACGGATAGCAGAAGAAGACGGCTGGCAGGGTTTGGTCATTGGAAACCAGGCCGATAACTTTACGGTCGGGGCAAACCTGATGCTCATTGCCATGATGGCTTATGAGCAGGAGTTTGACGAGTTGAATATGGCGGTCAACCTCTTCCAGCAGACGAGTATGCGCTGTCGGTATTCCTCCATACCCGTGGTTATAGCTACCCAGGGCTATACTTTTGGAGGTGGCTGCGAGTTGTTGATGCACTGTGATGCCGCAGCTTCTGCCGCCGAGTCTTACATCGGTTTGGTGGAAGTTGGCGTAGGCTTGCTGCCCGGAGGAGGAGGCACCAAGGAGTTCGCTTTGCGGGCTTCGGAAGAGTATGGAAAAGACGAAGTGATGATTCCCACCCTGGCCGAACGTTTTAAGACCATTGCGATGGGCAAGGTGGCTACTTCGGCTTACGAGGCTTATGGTTTGGGTTATCTGAAATCGGGACGCGATCGGGTTGTGATGAATGCCCTGCGCAATTTGGCTGAAGCCAAACAACGGGTATTGGATTTGGCCCCCGCCTATGTACAACCTCAAGCTCGACGAGTTAAGGTGTTGGGGCGTACGGGCTTGGCTGCGCTCTATGCGGCCGTGAACGAACTCTTGCTGGGCAATTTCATCTCGGAGCACGATGCTAAAATCGCCAGGAAAATTGCCTATGTACTTACCGGTGGAGATTTGACAGGTATGCAAGAGGTTTCCGAGCAGTACCTGTTGGATTTGGAGCGGGAGGCTTTTCTCAGCCTTTGTGGAGAGCGTAAGACTTTGGAGCGGATTCAATACATGCTGCAAAACAACAAGCCTTTGAGAAATTGATGAGCTTGCCACTCGGGCAACTCTGATGGAAAGACGAATAATGTTTGGCGAAAGCCTGTTTAAAAAAACAAACCAATGGATGCATATATTGTAACCGGATACAGGACGGCAGTTGGCAAAGCCAAAAAGGGGAGCTTCAAAAACACCCGAGCGGATGATTTGGCTGTAGAAGTCATCAAGCACATCATGGCCGAAACGCCGGAAGTAAGCCCGGAGATGATTGATGATGTCATAGTAGGTTGTGCTAATCCGGAAGGTGAGCAGGGCTTACAAATAGGGCGTTGGGTGGCTGTTCGCGCTTTGGGCATTACGGTGCCCGGTATGACGGTGAACCGCTATTGTGCTTCCGGACTGGAGACGATCTCTTTGGCGGTAGCTAAGATTAAGGCGGGCATGGGGCATGTTTTTTTGGCTGGTGGTCTGGAGAGCATGAGCCTTATACCCATGACGGGCTATAAATTTGCGCCCAACTATAAAATCATGACGGATACGCCCGATTATATGGCCAGTATGGGTATTACTTCGGAGATGGTAGCCAAAAAGTACGGTATTACGAGGGAGCAATGTGATGCTTTTGCTTTGCGTTCGCATCAGCGGGCTGCTGCTGCCATAGATGCGGGCAAATTCAAAGAAGAAATTGTGCCGGTGGAGGTTGCGGAAATCTTTGTAGAAGGCGACAAGCGCAAGGAGAAACGCTTTACGGTAGATACAGACGAGGGGGTACGCCGAGATACCAGCATGGAAGTCTTGGCTCGTTTGCGCCCTGTTTTTGCCAAAGACGGCGTTTCTACGGCGGGCAATTCTTCTCAGACTTCGGACGGGGCGGCTTTTGTGTTGGTGGTTTCGGAAGAGATGGTTAAGCAACTCAATCTCAAGCCTGTGGCGCGTTTGGTTTCTTGTGCTGTCGGGGGTGTAGATCCGCTTTACATGGGCATAGGACCGGTTGCTGCCATACCCAAGGCTTTGAAGCGTGCTGGTTTGCAGCTAAAGGACATAGAGCAGGTTGAGCTGAATGAGGCTTTTGCGGCCCAGTCTTTGGCTGTGATCAAGGAGATGGATTTGGACCCCGACTTGGTGAATGTCAATGGTGGAGCTATTGCTTTGGGGCACCCCTTGGGCTGTACAGGGGCAAAGCTCTCCATTCAACTGTTGAACGAAATGCGCAGGCAGGGGCAGCGGTATGGCATGGTAACGGCTTGTGTAGGCGGTGGGCAGGGCATTGCAGGTATTTACGAACTGTTGTAGGAAAAGCAGGTTTATGGAAAACTCCTATTTTCAATCCATAGCAGAGGTCTTACCAGCTCTTTTGCGGCAGCGCCATACGGTGGTTATTCCCAACTTGGGAGCTTTTGTAGGGGTTTATGAGTCGGCCACCGTGGATCACTTGTCGGGTGTGGCACATCCGCCTAACTTAAAGGTGAGCTTTGCCTCGAATTTGCATGCTGATGACGGGGTGTTGACAGCCCATTTGGTCGAGACATACGGTTGGACATCCCGGGAGGCTGAGCAGCGGATTGCGGATTTCGTTCGTCGGGTTTTAGAAACTTTACAAGAGAGACAGATTGTTGATTTTCCGGGTTTGGGTAAGTTGTACTTGGATTTTGACAAGACATATCGCTTTGTTCAAGAGAGTGAGAATTTGAACAAAGACTCCTTTGGTTTGCCTGAGGTGGTTACACCTCTTGTTAAAGCTGTGGACGAAAAGAAAAAGCAAGTGCCGGTTACGGCGGCAGGGATTACAGAAGTATCTGCTTCTTCTTCCGCTGTTTCTTCACATTCCGATACGAGACAATTGATGTCAAAGAGTGGGGGATCGGGTGGCGTTCGCAGGGCTTGGTGGCAGTATTCTTTGCCCTGGGTGCTGTTGATGTTTTTCATCATCTTGTTGGTGAGCGGATATTTTTTGAGTAAGCGTTTCAGCTCAGGTAGAGATGTGAAGATGACAGAAACAGCGTCCGAGGAAACCCATAGCGAAAAAGAGCAGTCATTGGAAAGTGATGGGCAAACAAACGAAGAGGAGTATTTTTTCTCTGATGACCCTGAAGACATGGATGATTTGTTGAGTGAGGATACGCTTGTGAAAGAAATGGATAAAGACAGTGAATCCCCGACTCTACCACCGGATATTCAGGAGGCCGTGATCATTGTTGGGTCTTTTACTCAGCCTCGGAATGCCGAACGCCTTATCCAGCGTTTATACGAAGACGGTTATGAGGCTTACTCCGACCGCAAGGGGGGGAGTACTCGTGTTGGAGTTCGTTTTGCTTATTCTTCAGAAACCGAGTTGATGAGCTATTTGGAGGATATGAAAAACAAGTACAATGTTGATGCCTGGATTTTGGAGTAGCGAGAGTTTGTTTTGCTGTTGTCGATTACCATTCTCCTTTAAATCGCTCTATTTCTCTGCGCTCTTTTTTTGTCGGTCGGCCGCTGCCTTTTTCGCGGCGTTCCAGGGTGATGTGGCTGGAGGTAAACCAGTTCTCGTATTTTTTTAGTTCTTCAGGAGGAGTGAGGTTTTCATAGCACTCAATGGCCAGGGGTGCTCCCACGCGCTTATCGATGAGTTTGAGCACCTTGTATTGGAAAGTAAAGCCGTTTTTTCGCAGTTCGATTAATTCGTTTTCGCTAAGGAGGTAAGAAGCTTTTACCGTTTCCCCTTTGATGCGTAGGCGACCGCTTTTGCAAGCTTCGGTGGCTTTGCTTCGGCTTTTGTAGAGGCGCACGCTCCAGAGCCATTTGTCGAGGCGCACTTTTTTCATGATTAAGTTTTGTTGATGCCTTATTCGCTTTCGAGCGGGGGATACTCCAAGTCGAGTTGTTGGAGTCGTTCCACCATGATTTTGCTGATGAGGTAATCGCGGTACCAGCGCTGGTCGGTGGGGATGATGTGCCAGGGGATTACACTTTGATTGATGGCGTCTTGGTAGCAGCGCATGTAGTCGTCCCAGTATTCTCGTTCGCGCCAATCGTTTTCATTGTGTTTCCAGAATTTGTCGGCTTCATTTTTTCTTTGGTTGAGTTCTATTTCCTGTTGTTCTTTAGAGATGTGGAGGAAAAATTTAAACAGGATGGTGTTGTTGTCAAATTGCAGGAGTTTTTCAAAAGCATTGATGGCTTGCATGCGCTGTTGGACTCTGTCTTCGTCTATCCAGCGGTGTACGCGTTGGATGAGGATGTCTTCATAATGAGACCGGTTGAAAATTTTCATTTCACCTTTGGCCGGGCATTGTTTGTGCACGCGCCAGAGGAAGTCGTGAGCAAATTCTTCTTCCGTGGGTTTTTTGAAGGAGTAGGTGCAGAGGTTGTTGTGGGTACAATAGCGGAAGACGTTTTTGACGGCTCCATCCTTGCCACTGGCATCCATACCTTGAAAGATGACGAGTACGGCGTATTTTTTTTGAGCGAGGAGCACATTGTGGAGTTTACCCAGTTGTTTGGCGAAAGCCTTGGTTTGTTTGCGGGCTTCTTTTTTGGAGAAGTTTTCAGGTGGAGTAGAAGGTATTTTGTTTAGTTCGACCATGGTTTGTATTTTGTTTTATTCGGCTTTCGCCAAATGGGCTTATTTCATTTTAGTTCTTTTGATGAGGTAGGCTTCCAGAATTTGGCGAAAGCCCTTGTTGATGTCGGCTTTGACAAAATCTATGCGATATTGTAAGCACTTGGCGCGAAGGTCTTCGTAGTAGTGATGGATTTGTTGTAGGTAGTGTTCGCGCACTTGAGCCGGTTGAAGGCGGAGTTTTTCGCCTGTTTCCATGTCGATGAATTCGTAGGGCCGGTTTTCGAATTCAAATTCCAGTTCGCGTTTTTTGTCGGTAACGTGGAAAAGGATAACTTCGTGTTTATTGTGTTTCAGGTGTTGCAAGGCGGAGAAGAGCGCTTCGCTGTTTTCACTTTGCTCGAACATGTCGGAGAAGATGACGACCAGAGAGCGTTTGTGGATACTATCGGCTATTTGGTGCAAGGCTTTGGCCGCAGAGGTGCCTTGGTTCATTTTGGGGTTGTCTATTTGCTGTTGCAGGTAGCTAAGCAGGAGACGATAGTGGGAAGTGTTGCTTTTACATCGGGTGTGTAGTTGCAATTCCCGATCAAAGAGGCTGAGGCCAAAGGCATCTCGTTGGCGCTTGAGGAGATTCATCAGGGCTGCAGCGGCTAGTGCAGAGAAGCGCAATTTGTTGATGTACGTCTTTTTTCGGGGGTCGGCTTCGGGATAATACATGGAAGAGGAGATGTCCAGTACCATTTGACAGCGCAGGTTGGTTTCCTCTTCGAATCGCTTGGTATAGAGTCTGTCGGTGCGAGCGAAGACTTTCCAATCTATGTTGCGGGTTGATTCGCCGGGGTTGTAGAGGCGATGTTCGGCAAATTCGACGGAGAAGCCGTGGAACGGACTTTTGTGCAGGCCGATGATAAAGCCTTCGACCACTTGTTTGGCCAACAATTCCAGGTGGCTAAAATCTCTGATTTCGGTGTTGTTGAGCAATGGCATCATGCAGCAAAGATAAGGAAGAGTTGGGATCTGGTTCTTTGACTTATTGGGGGTGGGGATAAAATATTTGGCAGATAAAAACTTTTTGTTTATTTTTGTTTCAAAATAACTCAAAATGTTTGACAGGGCCATTTTGCACATGGATTTGGATTCTTTTTTTGTGTCTGTAGAGCGTCTTCGGCGGCCGGATTTGCAGGGGAGGCCCGTCATCATTGGTGGTCATGGAGCTCGGGCGGTAGTGGCATCTTGCAGTTATGAGGCTCGGATGTATGGGGTGCGTTCGGCTATGCCGGTAAGCAGGGCCAGGCAACGCTGTCCTCAGGCAGTGGTTTTGGCTGGAGATTTACAGGCTTACAGTTTTTTTTCTCGTTGGGTATGCCGGATCATAAAAGAAGAAGCCCCTTTGTACGAGCGGGCTTCTATTGACGAATTTTATTTGGATTTGAGTGGTATGGACCGCTACATAGGTTGTTGGAAGTGGGCTTCGGCTTTGCGGCGGCGGATTCAGGAGGAGACCGGTTTGCCTCTTTCCATGGGCCTTGCGGCAAACAAGTTGGTAGCCAAGGTAGCGACGGGAGAAGCTAAGCCCCATGGGGCTTTGATGATAGAGCCTGGCCGGGAACGGTTTTTTTTGGCTCCTTTGGCGATTGAAAAAATTCCGGGCATTGGGTGCAAAACGGCGGAGAAGCTTCACCATTTGGGCGTGAAGCGGGTTGCCCAACTGGCGGCTTATCCTTTGGAGGAGCTGGAGGCCCTTTTTGGAAAGCACGGGCTTTCCATTTGGCGAAAGGCCAGGGGCTTGGGCAGCAGTACGCTTGAGCCTCATTCGGAGCGTAAGTCCATATCTTCGGAGCACACCTTTGATGTGGATGTGGCTGATCGGGGTATTTTGCATAGAGAATTGACGCGTTTGGTGGGTAAATTGGGGTATTTGTTGCGCAAGAAAGGGATGCTGGCATCGAGTCTGGCTTTAAAATTCAGGTATGCGGACTTTACGACCCTTAGCCATCAGCAGAAGATTCCTTACACGGCTAGAGATGAGCTTTTGCTCGCGTATGCGCGTGGGCTTTTTGAACGTCACTACAAGGCTTGCCGTCCTTTGCGTCTTGTGGGTTGTCGTTTAGCCGGATTGCTTCGGGCTAGTGAGCCTTTGCAGCTTTTTGATGATCAGCAACGGGAGATGAAGTTGTTGTCGGGATTGGATGAAATTCGGGATAAATTCGGCCGTCATGCGGTTCGTCGAGCCAGCGAGTTGGGTTTGTCTTCCTGAAGTCATGAGTTTGGTCGGCTTACACTTTTTTCAACCATAGCCGGCGGGAGAGGACCGCAGCGGATAGTCCTATGGCTAGCAATAAGAGCAGCACAACAGGGTATTTGCCGGAAGGCTCCGGCTCGGAACCTATAGGAATGAAGGCAGCCCAGTAGTAGGGGGATTTTTCCCAGTTTTCGATTTCTTTATTGCGCAGATAATCGATTTTAGCCTGACGGAGGGCCTGTCCGTGTGTAAGGCCTTCGGAGAGCTTGCGGTAGAAGTCTTGAAAAAGTGTTGCTGTACTTTTTTCATTGACTTTCCAGAGGCTGGCGATGAGGTCTCGAGTGCCTGCATAGGAAAAAGCACGGGCCAGGCTCATGGCTCCTTCTCCGCTGATGAGTTGGCCGCTACCGGTCTGGCAAGCCGACAAGACCACCAGTTCTGCTCGAAAGGATAAGGCATAGATATCCGGGAGAAAGAGTGAGCTGTCGCTCAGCTCAATGCGAGGAGATTCCTCACTAAGCGCGTGGGTGTGCAGGTGGATAAGACCGTAGCGGGGAGCCATTTGCCGAAAGGCTGTTGTAGTTGCCTGAGCGCCACAGAGCGAGTCATAATTTCCGAATTTGTCGGATAAGGTCATGGATAGGGAGAGAGGCGGCAAGTGGCGGGGGTCTTCTTTGGAAAAAGTAGGAGCGATATACAGCAGTTTACCATTAGCTTTTTGCATTTGGTTTTGTTCTAACCAGACGTTAGCGGAGTAGGCATAGTGGATCTGCTGTTTAAAGAGGAGAAAAGGCCAGTTAGGCCAAGAAGTCGTGGTATCTGCAGGGCTTGTGAGCATGACTTCAAAGGGCAGGTGATAGAGAGGGCCATCGGGTATGATGAGGATTTGCCGGGGGAGATTTGCACGCAGTTTTTCGGGGTAGAGTTGTTGATAAATTTCATGGGCCAATTGGGCAAAAGAGCCTCTGTATTGAGCCAAGGAAGTGCGTTGTGGAAGCAAGTGACTTAGTGCGTTGAGTTTTTGGTCTAAAGAGGAGTCTGCAAGTTTTATGCGGTGAAACTCCATTTGCCCGGAAATCATAAGTACCCAGAGATAGAGATGCTCTTTTCCATAAAAACAAGACAGAACTGCTGTTTTATTTTTTGTTTGTTCCAAGATTTTAGATAGTGAGGTTGTGCTTTGTTGGAGTGTTTTTGCATATCGGGGATAGCTGGTCATGATTTTTTGATCGAGTTGATAGCGTTGTTCGATCAGTTGGTCCAGGAGTTGTTTCCTGTAGTTTTCTTTTTGCGATTTCGGTTGGGAGAGCAGTTGGCGTTCCAGAAAAGCTATTTGCTGTTGGAGTTTGGCCTTTTGCCTGAACAGTTCGGAGCCTTCTATGCTGCTGCGCAAGAGGTTTTCACGCAGGTTTTCGCGCAGGAGCCGAGCTTTGTGTCGTTCGGCGACTTCGAAGGATTTTTGGAGGTATTGCTCGTCTTTTGTCTGTGCATAGAGGCTGTAATAGAAGGCTAAAGTTTTTTCACTGCGCTGTCTAGCCTGGGCTTGCAATAGTAGTTTTGAAGATTCGTAGCGATAGCTTTGGTAGAGCAGATCTTGTACGTAATCGGCCAATTGATGGGCTTGAATGGCTTGTTTGATCTGCTGTTCGGGTGCTTGTGAAGCTTTACCCAGGGCATCGGCTATGCCTTCGAGGGCTTCCATCAGAGCATTTTCGGCATACAGTGTGGAGCTGTCGGGCAGAGCGTTTTTTTGTGGGTTAAAATCGGGCAAGAGGCTTTGTAGAGCGGCGTAAAATTCAGGCAAAGCCTCTCTTATTTTTTTATTGTTAAGAAATAATACGCCTTTGCGGATATGGGCTTTGGCAATTTCGCGATGGTAGCCCGAGGGGAAAGCCAGGTGGAGATAGTGAATGGCTTGGTCGTAATTTCGCAAAGCCTGTTGGGGGTTTGAAGTATCGGTCAACTCTCCAAACAGGGAATAGATGCCTGCGAGATGATAAGCATTATAGCTTTCGGGTTCGTGTTGATAGAGCTGTTTGATCTGCTTCAACGCCTTTTGGGCCATCTGTCGAGCTTGGTCTTTTTGTCCGCTTTCAGCCAGACTTCGGGCCAGTGCGGTGAGGAGCAGGCCGCTTTTTTCCGGAGGGAGGCCGGGGAGTTTTAATCCTTTTTTAAACCACGAGATGGCTTGAACATTGTCGCCGTCGTTCCAGTAGGTCAGTCCGATGTTGTTGTAGATTCCTGCCAGGGCAGGGATTTGCTGTTGTAAAGAAGGGTCTTGGAGGGCTTTGAGGTAGATGGCTCTGGCTTTTTCATTATCTCCTAAGCGCGTGTAGTGAGCCCCCAAGGGCAGGTAGAGGTAGTCGGTAGCGGGGAAGTTTTTGAATTTGTGTTTTTCGTGAAGTGTTGCGGCCTTTTCGTAAGCCTTGATAGCCTCTGCTACCCGTCCCAGTTGAAAGAGGTGGTAACCTCGATTGATGTGAATCCACATCAGGGATTCTGCCTCTGCTTTTTGCGCAGGCTTTCGCCAAACGCTATCTAAGGCCTGCTGCAAGATGTCCAGGGCTTTTGCGCTTTGTTCGAAGTAGTTGGCTTGCCAATCCCAGGCGGCGTCGCAGTAGAGCCCCAGCTGATCGGCTTGTTTGAGGTACTGCATTTTTTTTCGGTAGAGGCTGTCGAGGCCATCTCCGATAACCTTTTGTTCCTCAACTTTGGCTATGCGAAGGTTGATCCGGCTGACTTGCTCCTGTAGATTTTGTTGGGCAGATGCAAGGCCGATTTGCAGGGCGAAAGCCCACAAGCAGATTTGCCATCTCGTTCTCATGCTGCTAAAGTCCGAAAAAAAATGCATAAGACAGATCTAAGTTTATGTAGGTGTAAAGTTTTAACTTTAAATTAATTTTTGTTTGTAATTTTGGGCTGATCAACTTTTATGTTCTTTCCTTTTTTGCTGCAGACATGGAGCTGGAGAATGAAAGGAACTGAAAAAATTTATTTCATGTGAAAAACGAAAAACTGTTATGTTGAGGTTTGTTTTTTTTGTCGCTGTTGTTTTTACCGCTTCTTCTTGCATGTTGCCGTTGGGGTTTCAGACGGCCAAAACCTTGGAAGAGGATGAGTTCCTCTCGATTTGGGCAGCTGATATTAGTGGTACTGTTCGCAAATTACCTACTAATAGAGTGGAACGACTGGGCCTTGAAGCTACTCCTTTTTGGAGCTTTGCTTTCCGTTCCGGTATGCGTGTTAAGAACATGGATTGGGGGCTTCATCTGAGTTGGGCATCGCCTTTGGGTGCTGATTTAAAATATCAATTTGCCGGAGACCGGGAGTCTGTTTTTGCTGCTGCTACTGGTTTAGGATTGGGCTGGGTGCCTTGGTTCTGGTCATATGATAGCTATACTTCTTTAGACAATGAACACTTGCTGGCAGTAACAGTGCCTTTGTTCCTGACTTTAGACTTTAACGACAAGACAAGCTTTACTTTTGCGACGAACTACCGCTATGCCGTGAATTCTGTTTACTCATTTCACGCAGCTGTCTTCAATTTGAATATGCGCTTTCGCACGAAGAATACCGAGGATCTGAGGCGCTATTTTACCATAGATCTGTTTGCCGGGCGGTCTTTTGCCGGCACCGCGAACTATGATAATTTGCTTTTCGGAGGTATAACTGTGAGTTTTCAAAACCTTACCACCAACATGAGCGCGAGAGAGAGGCTTAAGCGCAAGCGGAAAAAAAAGCATCACAAAGTCTTTTTTGAATATTGAGAGATGAAAATTCTTTCCGTAGAGCAGATCCGGGCTTGGGATGCTTATACCATAGAGCAGGAGCCGATAGCTTCTGTTGATTTGATGGAGCGGGCAGCTCGGGCATTTGCAGACTGGTTTGCCAGTCGTTTTCCGGATGTAAATAAGCCGCTTTACATCGTTTGCGGAAGCGGAAACAACGGGGGAGATGGTTTGGCTGTAGCTCGTCTTTTGGCTCAACGACATTACAGCCCGGAGGTCTTGTTGTGTCGGATAGGACGTATCTTGTCTGCTGATTGTGAGGAAAATTATCGGCGTTTGAAACGACTTGGGACGGTACCGATTTGCGAATTGGAGAAGGGGAGTGTACCGCCCGATTTGCGGTCGGGCGGTTTGCTGATTGATGCGGTTTTCGGTTCCGGCTTAAACCGGCCGGTGGAGGGGTATTGGGCAGATTTTCTGGAGTGGATGAATGCTTATTCCGGCGTGCGGGTGGCTATAGACATTCCTTCGGGTCTATTTGCCGAAAGGCCGTTGGAAGACGGGAGCGTCAAAGCAGACTATACCCTGAGCTTTGAACTGCCCAAGCTGGCTTTTTTCTTGCCCGAAACCGGCGATCGGGTAGGAGAATGGGTGCTGCGTTCCATAGGCTTGCATCCCGATTTCATTCGACAGGCGGAGAGCCCTTGGCACTTTTTGACCGAGGCCAATTTGCAGCCCTTTTTGCGTCAGCGGAGGCGTTTTGAGCACAAGGGGAATTTTGGCCATGCCTTGTTGATTGCGGGCAGTTATGGCAAGATGGGTGCGGCTTTGTTGGCTGGACGTGCGGCTCTGCGCACCGGCGCGGGCTTGGTGAGTTTGCACCTGCCGCGTTGTGGTTATGCCATTGCTCAAGAGGCTTTTCAGGAGGCCATGGTTTCGGTTGATCATCACGAATACCTGTTTTCCCGCCCGCCCTCATTGGATTCTTATGCTGCTGTAGGCGTGGGGCCCGGCTTGGGCACCAATTCCATTACGCGTCGGGCTTTGCTGGAGTTGCTGGAGCAGGCTGTGGCTTCTTCCGGGCCTTTGGTTTTGGATGCCGATGCCCTGAACCTGTTGGCCGAAGAACCCGAACCGCAAAAGTATTTGCCGAAAGGCAGCATTTTAACGCCCCACCCGGGGGAGTTTCGCCGTCTCTTTGGAGATTTTCCCGATGCCTTTGCCAGGTTGGCTTTTCAGCGGCAACTGTCGGAGGACTGGGGTGTTGTTGTCGTGTTGAAAGGAGCCTATACTTGTGTGACTCTTCCCGATGGTAGTGCCTGGTTCAACAGTACGGGCAATCCGGGTATGGCTACGGCAGGTAGTGGTGATGTGCTGACGGGTGTGATTACCGGTTTGCTGGCCCAGGGGTACCGATCCGAATTGGCAGCCTTGCTGGGGGTATGGCTGCATGGTAAGGCCGGAGATTTGGCAGCCGAAGCCCTGGAGCAAGAAGCTTTGCTAGCCGGTGATTTGGTGCTCTATCTGGGGAAGGCTTTTAAATTCTTGCGCTCATGGCAAAAGGAAAGTGCATCGTCGTCTTGACAGGTGCCGGTATTAGTGCGGAGAGTGGTCTAAGTACTTTTCGGGATTCCGGTGGTTTGTGGGAACAGTACGACATTTACGAAGTGGCTACACCTGAGGCCTGGCAGAAAAATCCCGAATTGGTGTTGGAGTTTTACAATGCACGCCGTCGGCAGGTCTTGGAAGCTCAGCCGAATGCCGCTCATTTGGCTTTGGCTGCCTGGCAAGAAGATTTTGAGGTGGATATCATCACGCAAAATGTCGATGATTTGCACGAGCGTGCCGGGAGCAAGAGGGTACTGCATTTGCACGGGGAGTTGTTGAAAGTGCGCAGTACGGTTGAGCCCTCCTTGGTTTACTCTTGGTCAAAAGATTTGCACTGGGGCGACTGTTGTGAGAAAGGTTCACAATTGCGCCCACATCGTGTGGTTTGGCGAGGAGGTTCCCCTTTTGCCGCGTGCTGCCGAATGGGTGAGTCGGGCAGATGTGTTGCTCGTAGTAGGCACTTCCATGCAGGTATATCCTGCAGCAGGCCTGGTCGGCTTTGCTCCGCCCGATGCCCGAGTGTATTACGTGGACCCCAAGCCCAGCTTGAATCCCGAGCTTCGCGCGCGGGCTCATTTGGAAATCATCGCTGCTCCGGCTGCAGAAGCTATACCGCGTTTGCGCGAAAAACTCTTGGGCTGAAGCGGCCTCGTCCTGAGCTTTTTGACCCTCAACAGTGCTCATTCGGCTATGCTTGCAAGGGGAAAGGAAAGTTGAAAAAATGACCTTTTCCTTTTTGTGCTTGATTTATCCACATTTTGTGCTTGAAATAACACGATATAAATCATTGATTATCAGCTTGTTGTGATTTTTTCCACATTCTGTGGAAAACTTGTAAGCCAGACCTGCGGATTTTGCCTTACCTTAGTGCCTGCAAAATGTTAAGGGAGACATACTATTGAGAAAACAGCAGGATTTACCCCCTACCTCCCTGATTTTTAGCCATTTGTTGCTCAAAATGCATGCATTTTGAAAGGCTTTCTTTTGCTCTGAGCTGACTCAAAAACTGCAAATTTATGAATAAGACACCGGAACCTTTACTTCAGGAGAATCCCAATCGCTTTGTCCTCTTTCCGATAGAGCACGACGATATTTGGCAGTTTTACAAGAATGCAGAGGCCAGCATTTGGCATGCCAACGAGATAGACTTGGCCCAAGATTTGACGGATTGGGAAGAGAAGCTAAACGACAACGAGCGCCATTTTATCAAGCACGTTTTGGCCTTTTTTGCAGCCAGCGACGGCATTGTCAATGAAAACCTGGCAGAAAACTTTGTGCGGGAGGTGCAATACACCGAGGCGCGTTTTTTTTACGGTTTTCAAATTGCCATAGAGAACATTCATTCGGAAACTTACAGCCTGCTTATTGATACTTACATCAAAGACCCCAAAGAGAAGGATTACCTTTTCCGTGCGATTGAAAACATGGAGTTTGTTCGCAAGAAAGCCGATTGGGCATTGCGTTGGATTGAGCGAGGTTCTTTTCAAGAGCGCTTGATCGCTTTTGCGGCCGTAGAGGGCATATTCTTCTCGGGGTCTTTTTGTTCGATTTTTTGGCTGAAGCATAGAGGGCTTATGCCGGGTCTGTCCTTTTCCAATGAGCTCATCTCGCGCGATGAGGGCTTGCACTGTGATTTTGCTTGCCTGCTTTACAACGATCACGTCGTCAACAAGTTGCCGGACGAAAAAGTACGGGAGATTATTGCCAGTGCAGTAGAATTGGAAAAGGAGTTTGTCTCTGAGGCTTTGCCCGTTCGTCTCATAGGGATGAATGCCGAATCCATGTGTCAATACATTGAGTTTGTTGCCGATCGGCTTCTTCAGGCGTTGAATCAAAAACCTCTCTACCAGTCGGCCAATCCCTTTCCCTGGATGGAGCTGATCAGTGTGCAAGGGAAAACCAACTTTTTTGAAAAGCGGGTAGGCGATTATCAAAAGAGCGGTGTGCTTAACAACTCATCTTCGGAAAAGAGCTTTTCGCTGGAAGAAGACTTTTGAGCTGAAAAACCGACAGTCGATAGCGGGTATTCTACATCTAACTGAACCCGGATTTTTCTTTGCCTGGTCGGTAAGGCGAAACAAAACCACATAACCCAAAGATCTTATGCAAGTTATCAAGCGCAGCGGAAAACGCGAAGACGTCAGCTTTGACAAAATAACAGCTCGGATAAAAAAGCTGTGTTATGGCCTGGATCCCAAATTCATTGAGCCCATTGAGGTGGCCAAAATGGTCATTCAGGGGTTGTACGATGGTGTGAGCACCACCGAGCTGGACAATTTGGCTGCGGAAATCTCCGCCAGCCTCACCAGTCGGCATCCGGATTACGCCATTTTAGCCGCTCGCATTGCCGTTTCCAATTTGCACAAAAACACCGACAAGTCTTTTGTGCGCACCATGCGCAAATTGTACGATTATATCGACCCCAAAACGGGTGAGAAAGCGGGTTTGATCAGCGATGAGGCCATGACTGTCATGGAAAAATACGCCGATCGCCTGGATAGCGCCATCATTTATGACAGAGATTATACCTTCGACTACTTTGGCTTTAAAACGTTGGAGCGTTCCTATCTTTTGCGCATGAATGGCCAAGTGGTCGAACGCCCTCAGCATCTCATCATGCGCACGGCTGTCGGCATTCACGGGGAAGACATTGATGCGGCTATAGAGACCTATAACCTGATGTCGGAGAAGTGGTTTACCCATGCTACGCCTACGCTTTTTAACGCAGCTACGCCACGGCCCCAGCTCTCTTCCTGTTTTTTGTTGTCTATGACAGAAGACAGCATCCCGGGCATTTTTGAAACCCTTAGCCGTTGTGCCAAGATTTCTCAATCGGCAGGTGGTATCGGCTTGAGTATCCACAACATCAGGGCCAAAGGTTCTTACATTCGTGGAACGGGCGGCTCCTCCAACGGTATTGTCCCCATGTTGCGGGTTTTTAACGACACGGCCCGTTACGTAGATCAGGGAGGCGGAAAGCGTAAAGGAGCTTTTGCCATTTACCTGGAACCCTGGCATGCCGATATCTTCGATTTTCTCGAACTCAAGAAAAACCACGGGAAAGAAGAGCTGCGTGCTCGCGATCTCTTTTACGGCTTGTGGATTCCCGACCTCTTTATGCAGCGCGTGGAAAAAGACGAAGATTGGTCGCTCTTCTGTCCGAATGAGGCTCCGGGCTTGTACGACAGTTACGGAGGGAAGTTTGAACAACTCTACCACCAGTACGAGCAGGAGGGACGTGCGCGCAAAACCATACGTGCACGGGAATTGTGGCAGGCCATCCTCGATAGCCAAGTCGAAACCGGCACGCCTTACCTGCTGTACAAGGATGCGGCGAATAAAAAATCCAACCAACAGAATCTAGGTGTCATTCGTTCGTCAAATCTTTGCACCGAAATTATCGAATACACGGCTCCGGATGAGGTGGCCGTCTGTAACCTGGCTTCTATTGCTTTGCCCAAATTTGTTCGCGAAGATCGCAGCTTTGATTTGGACAAGTTGGTAGAAATCACCCGCGTGGTTACCCGCAATTTGAACAAGGTCATCGACATCAATTATTACCCCATACCCGAGGCCCGCAAGTCGAACCTCCGCCATCGCCCCATTGGTATTGGCGTGCAGGGGTTGGCCGATGCCTTCATCCTGATGCGTTATCCCTTCGACAGCAAGGAAGCCCGTCAACTCAACCGCGATATTTTTGAAGCCATTTACTTTGCAGCCCTGACGGAGTCTTGTGAACTGGCCAAAGAACAAGGCCCGTACGAGACTTTTGCAGGTTCTCCGGCCAGTGAAGGACGCCTGCAGTTTGACTTGTGGAATGTACAGCCTTCCGACCGTTGGGATTGGGATGCGCTCAAGGCAAACATCAGGCAATACGGCTTGCGCAACAGTTTGCTGGTAGCGCCTATGCCTACAGCTTCAACTTCACAAATCCTGGGCAACAACGAATGTTTTGAACCTTATACCTCCAACATCTATTCGCGTCGGACGCTGTCCGGAGAATTTTTGGTGGTCAACAAGCACTTGCTCAAAGATTTGGTTGGGCTGGGGTTGTGGAGTGATGAAATGAAGGAGCGCATCATTGCAGCCAACGGCAGCATTCAACATATCGAGGAAATTCCGGAAGAATTGAAAGCTTTGTACAAAACCGTCTGGGAAATCAGTCAAAAAACCATCATCGATTTGGCTGCCGATCGGGGAGCTTTCATTTGTCAAAGTCAGAGCATGAACCTTTTCCTCAAATCGCCTTCGGCAGCACAGCTCACCTCCATGCACTTCTATGCCTGGAAGAAAGGCTTGAAAACGGGTATGTACTATTTGCGTAGCCAGGCTGCGGTAGATCCCATCAAATTTACGATTGATCAAAAATTACAGCAGCAACGGGTTACGGCTAAAGACCTGGTAGAGAACAAGGCGCAGGCCTGTAGCCTGGATGATCCCGATTGCCTGAGTTGCGGAGCCTGAATGCGTTATTTGCTTATGAAAGCTTTGGTTTTGCGCGAAAAAGGGGTTTGGCCTCAACTCGAAGAATACCCTTCCCCCGAGCCGAAGGAAGGGGAGGTTTTGGTCTCTTTGCTTGCTGCTGCACTTAACCATCGCGACCTGTGGATCGTCAAAGGGCTTTATCCGGGTATTCGCTATCCCGTTATACTCGGTTCTGACGGGATGGGCTTACTGGAAGGTCGAGAGGTCATCATCAACCCCGGCATGAACTGGGGAGATGATGAACGGGTACAAAGCAAGGCATTTAGCATTTTGGGCCTTCCGGCAAATGGTACCCTGGCAGACTATGTGGTGGTTCCTGCAAAACAGATTTACGACAAGCCTTCGCATTTGAGCGTTGAAGAGGCTGCTGCCCTGCCTTTGGCGGGCTTGACGGCTTATCGCGTTTTGTTCAGTCGTTGTGGTTTACAGGCTGGAGAGCGGGTGTTGATCACCGGTGTGGGCGGGGGCGTGGCACTCATGGCTTGTCAAATGGCTTTGGCTGCTGGAGCGGAAGTTTTTGTGAGTTCCGGCAGCGATGAGAAACTTCAAAAAGTCAAAGCTTTGGGGGTAGCCGGAGGCGTCAATTACCGAGAAAAGGATTGGCCGGCCCGGCTCAAAGCCATGGCCGGAGGATTTGACGTGATCATCGATAGTGCAGGAGGAAAAGGTTTTGCCGCTTTGCCCGACTTGTGCCGGCCGGCTGCTCGTATCGGTCTATACGGCGGCACCTGTGGTGCGATAACGGGTCTTAGCCCTCAACGTCTCTTTTGGTATCAGCTAAACATCCTGGGTTCGACCATGGGTTCGGATCGAGATTTCAGGCTCATGCTGGATTTCGTCAATCGCCATCAGCTTCGCCCTCTTGTAGATCAAGTCTTTCCCCTTAGCCGGGGGCCCGAAGCCTTTGCCTATCTCGATCAAGGGCGCCAATTGGGTAAAGTGGTGCTCAAGCTTGGGGCATAAGGTTAAAGCTTTCCAGCTTTTGTTGTTTTGCGGAAGCAGTCCAATTCTATTCGTTTGAAGTTTGGAGATAGTAGTCCTCGGCTACCGGGCGCAGCGGAGGAATTTGGTCCAGGTAATGAATGGCATCTTGTATGCGCATGAAGAAGTGGTCTTTACCCAGTTTTTGCGTAAAGCCGCTGCGTTCCAGGGCATCGCGAACGGGGCCTTTCACGCCGACGAGAAAGAGGCGTATGCCCTTTTGCCTCAGTTCGTGAGCTACTTCTTCTAAGGCATGGATGCCGCTGGAATCGATGTTGTTCATGCTGTCGGCACTGATGACGACAGCTTTGAGTTGTTCTTCCCGTCCTTCGGTTAGTTCAGAGATTTTGTTGCGAAAGAAATTGACGTTGGCGAAGTAGAGTTGTGCATCAAAGCGCAAGATGAGTACGTCTTCTCGCACTTCTAAGTCGGCAAAGCGATCGATGTTGCGGTAAAAAGGCGTACCGGGAATACGTCCTAAGATTGCCAAGTGGGGACGCGTGCTGCGGTAGATTACCATGGCCAGTGAAAGCAAAACCCCTATGCCAATGCCCTGTTCTATGCCCAGGCTCAAAGTAGCCAGGAAGGTCGCTAACAGCATGTAAAAGTCGCGTCGATCGCTATGCCAAAGATGCCGAGCTTCCTTGATGTCGATTAGGCCTGAGACGGCAACCATGATGATGGAAGCCAAGATGGCCTTGGGAAGGTGATAGAAGTAAGGCGTAAAAAACAAAAGGGTTAGTATGACAACCAGGCTGCTGATTATAGCGGCTAAACCCGTTTTGGCTCCTGCCTGATCGTTCACTGCACTTCGTCCAAAACCACCGGCAACGGGGTATGAGCTGAAAAAAGAGCTTCCGATGTTAGCCAGTCCCAGACCGATGAGTTCCTGATTGGCGTCTATTTTATAGTCTTTGTGTTTGGCTTGCAGGGCTTTGGCAACGGCGATGCTTTCCATAAAACCCACTAAGGCGATGGTCAGTGCCATGGGGATCAGGACGCGGATTTGGCTCATTTCCGGAACCGGCATACTAAATTGTGGCAAGCCTTTCGGTATATTGCCCACGATTTTCACGCTATAGGTCTCGTCCAAACCCAGGAGTGACACCAACAAGATGCCAAAGAAAACGGCGAGTAGGGGGGCGGGAATAGCTCGGTTGATGCGCCGCAAAATCAAAATGATTGCTATGCCGCTTATACCTATGGCTAAGGTCGCAGGGTTGATAGCTGCACTTTTTTCCACAGCCTGCCATACGATTTCGTGGATGTGATGTGTTCGAGGGATATCAATACCCAACAGATGTTTTAACTGGCTAAAACCTATGATCAATGCCGCTGCCGAAGTGAAGCCGCTGATAACCGGATGCGAAAGGAAATTGACCAAAAAACCCATCCGAAAAACGCCCAGCGTAAATTGCAGGATGCCCACCAAAAAGGCCAGGGAAATGGCTAAGGCGATAAAGTTTTCCGAGCCGGTTTCCGCCAAAGCGGATACCCCCGTGGCTGTCAAAAGAGAGACCATGGCTACGGGGCCTACCGCCAATTGGCGCGAGGTGCCGAACAGCGCATAAATGATTAGCGGTATGGTCGCAGCGTACAGTCCGTAAATGGGAGGTAAACCGGCAATCATGGCATAGGCCATGCCCTGAGGGATGAGCATGACACCTACCGTTAAACCGGCAGAGAGGTCGCCTCGAAACCAAGATTTGCGATAGCCCCTTATCCAGCTAAGGGCGGGAATAAAATCACTTATTTTCATACGTTTTGTTGTGCTATAACAGGCTTAATACTGCCGCGGCATATACCTGGCCGGTGCCAAGTTTTCATTCCATGGCCCTTGTTGTTCTTGGGCTTTCCCTGCCTTTCCTTTGAAGGCCAAAAACACGACAATCGGCTTTTTGCGCAGCAAAGGTAGGTCTTTTGTCTTCTCTTTTTGGTGATGCACATCACAAGACTTACTTCTCTGCGCTACTCAGGGTTCGTTCAAATGATTTATCTTCACCCCATGAAACTCTCTTTTGGCTTGGAATTTGATCGCTCGTATTACGCCGGCCCGGATGTTTTGAACACTGCCGGGCAGTACTACCTGGGGCCTGATGGCTTGCTGAATTTATTGGAGGATTTGTTGGGCCTGACCGGGCCCGCTCGCGAAAACGAATACCTGCGCATTGAGGAATTTCGCCAAATTTGCCGAAAGGCCTTGGAGAAATACGGCGAAAACGAATTCTTCTTTAGCCGTTCTTTTGCCTTGGATGATTTTACCACAGCAACGGATTTGCTGAATCGATACGATGAACTTTTGTTGGCCGGTTGGGATTTTCAAGCTCGTGGTGATATGCCTCGGCGGCTTAGGGATATGGCACTGCTGCACGAATCAGCTTCCAAGAGCCTGACTTCGGGTAAAGCGGAACGGCTGTTGGCAGTAGAGGTAGCGGTGAAAAGACATCTGAGCAGGGGAGGGGCTTCCTTCTTTGAAGAAATCTTCCTGGTTGAACCTCTGGATTTGTTGCCTCCTTTTTGGCGGCGCTTGTTGCCTTTGCTGGGTCCTGCTCAGCTTGCACCTTTGCCTGTAGAGGAAGAGCCGCAAAGCGATTTGCTGCGCTTTCGAGATTTTATCAAAAGGCATTTCGCTTCAGTCGGGGAAGCGCGTGGCGATGGTAGCTTGCTGATTTTGCGCACGCGCAGAACGGCCGATGCTGCGGCCTATGTGGCTGCCTTGTTTAAAGAAAATCCCGATTTTAAACCGCTCTGTTTGGTGCCCGATTTTACCAGCAGGTTGGATTTTGCCATGGTTAAAGAAGGACTGCCTTCTTTGGGCCTGCAGTCGGTTTCTCTGGCACGGCCCGGTTTGCAGTTGTTGAAGCTGGCACCGGCTTTTCTTTGGGAGCCCATTGATCCCTACAAACTCATGGAGTTTGTCTCTCTACCGGTAAAGCCTCTGGACGAGGAGTTGGCTCGGGTAATTGCTAGAGAATTGGCCCAGTCGCCCGGTCTTCGTGGTGAACATTGGCGCCGAAGCCTGGCGGCTTTTTTTGCCCAGCGCCTTGAACGTTCAGGTCCGGAGCAGCTGGAGCTCATTCGTCGGCAATATCAATTCTGGTTTGTGCGAAACCGCTATGGCTTACATGCCAAGGCACCCAAAAGTGAGCTCGTGGATTTGTTCACTTATCTGGCAAATTGGGCTCGTGAGACTTATGAAAAGGGTGGGGAAAAACAGCAATCGCTCTTGGTTTTGTACACCCAGGCCCGTCAATTGACCGAATGGTTGGAGTACCTCCCGGAAGAATCTCTTTCTGCTTTGGAGCTTGAGCGTTTGGTGCGTACGGTGTATCAACCCGCTCCGGTGCAGTTTCGCTTGCGCGAAGCCGGCAGTCCGGATTCGGTGCATCATCCGGCAGCTGTTTTGGCTCCGGCAGAAGAGATGCTGTGGTGGGATTTCACGGAAAACGAATCGCCTTCTTTTTTCGCTCGTTGGTACACTTTTGAGCTTGATTGGCTAAGTGAGCAATCCGTTTTATTGGAAACACCGGATTTGGAAAATGAGCGTCGTCGCTGGCAACAGCAGCAGCCCGTTTTGAAGGCAAAAAATCGTTTGTTGCTCGTTTTTCCCGAGAGCAATATGTCTGAGCCTTGTCAGGCCCACCCGCTTTGGAGTGAGTTGAGGGTAGCGTTTGGCGAAAGCCTGGAAAAATTGATACTGAGAGAGGGTGATCCAATTCCTCGTTTGGCCAAACTCCCGGCCATGGAAAAACTGATACCGGAAGAAATGGAAAAACCGGGTCCTTTTTTGCATTTTCATTACACGGATTGGCTGCATGATCGCACGACAGAGACTTTCAGTAGCCTGGAAGACCTGTTTTACTATCCCTATAAGTGGTTTTTTCGCTATGGTTTGCAGTTGCGCAAATCTCCCATTCTCAGCATCGTAGGTGAGGAAACCCTGATGGGGAAACTGGCGCATCGCCTTTTGGAATATCTTTTGAAAGAAGACTGCTTGGGTTGGAGTAAAGAGGAGTTGCATGCCTGGATTGATCGCAGAATAGAGACTTTATTGCATGCTGAAGGAGCCGTGTTGCTGATGTATGGAAGAGAGCCCGAGCGGATTCGTTTTGTGCGTCGCATGAAACGAGCTGCTTGGTTTTTGTTGCGCCAATTGCAGGAAAACAAGTGGGAAGTGGCTGGTTTGGAGAGATCTTTGGAAGGAGATTTGCAAGCCGGGATCAGTGTCAAGGGTATAGCGGATTTGGTTTTGGAACGCGGGCAAGAGGCTTGTGTCGTGGATTTCAAATGGCGAGGCTTGGGTTATAGGCGTGATCTCATTCGCAATGAGGAGGATTTGCAATTGGTTTTGTACGCTCGTCTTTTACCGCCTGAAGAGCGTTGGGCTTATACGGCCTTTTTTGTTTTAGACCGCGTGGAGTTGCTGAGCAGAACGCCTCATGCCTTTCGGCAAATAGAGCCTCTGGCTCCCGAAGGTACTGATCCCGCCGAGGTAAACCGGAGAATCTGGGACAAGATGCTGCGGACTTTTGCCTGGCGGCGCAGCCAACTGGCAGAAGGGAAAGTCGAGCTGCGCACGCAACAAACGGCAGAGCAGTTGGAAGCGGTGTATCGAGAGGAGGGCGTTCCGCTTATGGACTTTTTGGAGATGAAGAAGGGGGATGCTCGTTTTGACGACTACAGTGTATTGTTAGGGCTTAACGACCTTTGAAAGCAGGCTTGCGTTTTTCGATGAAGGCCGTTGCGCCCTCTTTAAAATCTTGGGTGCCTGTGGTTTCTCCAAAGGCGCGTATTTCCCGTTCAAAACCGTCGTCATTGTACCGGAAGTAAGCATTGACCAGTTCGATAATTTTAGCGATGGCGATGGGGCCGTTCTGGGCGATTTTTTCGAGCAAAGCTCGGGCTTCTTTGACTTCTTCTCCGGCAGGAACGAGCTGGTTGACCAGACCTAATTGCAAAGCTTCTTCAGCTCCGATCATGTCGGCGGTGAGCAAGAGTTCCATGGCTTTGCCTTTTCCGAGGTATTGGATCAGGCGTTGGGTGCCGCCATAGCCGGGTGTGATGCCCAATTTGACTTCGGGCTGACCAAAGCGTGCTTTTTCTCCTGCTATGCGCAGGTGGCAGGCCATAGCCAGTTCACAGCCACCACCCAAGGCGAAGCCATTGACAGCTGCGATGATGGGTTTGGGGAATTGCTCTATGGCGTTGAAGACTTCATGCCCAAAACGTGCCATGTCGCGCCCTGCAGCGGCATCCAATTGTAAAAACTCTTTGATATCGGCTCCGGCAACGAAGGCTTTTTCCCCGGCACCGGTGATGATAAGCCCTTTTAGTCCCGCTTTGCGGGGAGCGTCTTGCAGGAAAAAAGTGTGGAGTTCCTGCATGGTTTGGCGGTTTAAGGCATTCAGGGCCTGGGGCCGGTTGATGGTGAGCAGGCCTATGCCGTTTTCTTCGCTGTAGATCAGATTGCTGTATTCCATGGCATCTCTTGTTTTGCGGAGCAAAGGTAAGATCTTAAGTCTTTCTTTTCTTCTTTCGGGCAGCGGGAAACAGCACATTGTTCAAAATGAGACGATAGCCCGGCGAATTGGGGTGTAAACTCAGGTCGGTTTCCGGATCGTTGACGAAGTGCCTGTAGTCTTCGGGATCGTGCCCGCCGTAGAAAGTCCAGGTACCCTTTCCCATGCTGCCATGGATGTAGCGGGCTTCCTTCAGGGGTTTGGTTTCTCCCATAATGAGCACATTGGGCTTGATGAGCGCCTTTTTGAACGCGGTGGTTTGCCCCATGAACCCCTTGATGGTGCGGGTGTGGCATTGTGTGAGCATGGTGGGGACGGGATCCCATTTGGCGGAAAAATCGAAGAGCGTGAAATAATCTTGCTCAGGGGGGATTTTGCGATCTCGGGTGTTGTCAATGTTGGAAAACTCGTACTCCAGCGGGTCCTTGGTTAGCTGAAAATTCCAAAAGGCGAAGGTGTTGTCGTAGTGGAGTTTTTGCTGAGCATTGGGGTCAGCGGGGTCTCCATCATAGTATTTGGCGCAGATGTCCACGCCATCTGCAGCCAAGGCGATGTCGTAGGTGTCCGTTGCCGAGCACATGGCAAACATGAAACCTCCGCCGATGACGTATTCTCTGATTTTTTTGACCACGGCCAGTTTGAGCTGGGAGACCTTTTGAAAGCCGTGTTTGTGGGCCAGAGCTTCCATGCGCCTTACGTTTTCCTGGTACCAGGGATAGTTGTGAAAGGAACGGTAAAAACGCCCGTATTGTCCGGTAAAATCTTCGTGATGCAGATGAAGCCAGTCAAACTCGGCCAATCGGTCGTTCAAAACGTCATCGTCGTAAATGGTTTCGTAGGGAATTTCCGCATAAGTCAGCACCAGGGTTACGGCATCGTCCCAGGGCTGGATGCGTTCTCCTTTGGCATTAAAGTCGGGCGTATAAACGGCAATTTTGGGCGCTTTTTCGAGCTTGATGGCATCCATATTCACCTCGGGATCGGCAATTTCGTTGAGGATATTGTTGAAAGCGGCATCGGGTAAGACTTCATAGCTTACATTGCGAATGCGGCACTCTCGTTCAAAAGACGGAATTTGCCGAAAGGCAAAGCTACCACCTCGATAATTTAACAGCCACCAGGCTTCAGCTCCATTTTCCAAAACCCAATAGGTGATGCCATAGGCTTTGAGGTGATCGGTTTGCCGCTCATCCATGGGAATGAGGATGTAAGAAGCTTGCAGATGCCAAATCGAAAAAAACGAGAAAACAAAAAAAAGAATAAAACGTTTCATGACGTAAAAGTCTTCATGCAAAGGCACAACTGCCTATCCCAAAACGTAGAAAGAAAGTAGATAGTTTATCCGGCTTGGAACTTTTATATCCAAACTGAAATGGTTTGGGATATTTACAACTCGCGAACGAGCGAAAGATAGGGAGTTTGGTAGGCGTCAGCCCCTCAAACCACTACATTTAGCTTGGCGTAGTGGTTTTCACAGGTAGGTATGGAAATCAGCCATCGATACATGGATTTGGTACGACTGATGTACCTTTGCCAAAACAACCGTATGAAAGTCGTCGCCTTTTTTCTCGCTTTGCTTTTTTCGCTTTCCGCTTGTTATGAACGACGAGAGGGTTGTCTGGATCTTCAGGCGACCAATTTTGACCTGAGTGCTGATCGACCCTGTGCGGATTGTTGTCAATATCCCTCCCTTTTTCTTTCCCCTCAACATCGGATAATACCTGCAGATCAACCGGATACCAGCTTTGTTTTTTCCTACGACAGCGCTTATGCCGTAGCTCCTCATGAGCAGGATAGCTTTCGCTTTCAAAGTCTTTTTTTCTATTTGTACGATTTTGAGTTGAAAGGCCCGCAAGCCAATTTGGAAGTCAGTGATGAGCTCAGTTGGTATGATGCCCAGGGGGAGCGTCGGCAGAGCAAAGACGATTTCGTTTTGGTAGAGGCGGGTTCTTCCTCCAACTTACTCATCGGCACTTTGCGTGAGTACGGTTCGTTTGATTCACTGATTTTTTGGGTGGGCTTGCCTCCCGAAATTCAAACGGCGGACATCAGCCGTATGCCGGAGGGGCATCCGTTACAATTTCGCTCCGACAGTTTGAATTGGGAAGAGGGCTTGGGCTATATTCCTCTGCGGTTGGCCATGTATCGAGATGCCGACCAACTTTCCGATTCCATCGTTTTGCGTATCTTTGAACCGGTTCGGGTCAGCCTTTCGGCAAATAACACCCCTTTTGAACTGATGCCGGGAAGCGATGCTGTACTTAAGTTGCAGTTCAATTATTTGGCGTGGCTCCAAGGGGCAGATGTGCGCCACGATCAAATTGAGGCCTTGGAAACGCGCCTACACAATCAATTGCCGGATGCTTTTTCCTGGTAGTTTTTTGTAGGTGGCCGTCGCCCGTTTGACCAAAATCACCCATTTTAGCCCAAACGAATTGAGCCTGCTGTACGTTTATTTATTAAATGCATGTGTGCAGCAGCTCAAAAGACAGCGCAGCTGATGATGAGTTGACCGCTTTGCTGCTCAAGGGGGGGAGAAGGAACAGTTTTTAACAGGCTATTCATTTGGCCAATTAGGCTACAGGCATAAAACATTAAGCATGAAAAAAAAATCTTTCTTCTTTGCTCTTTTCGCCTTGGCTGCACTGTCTTCTTGCAACAAAGAAGGCAAGGGCACCGTTGTATTGAACTTTAAGGCGCTTTACGACGGCTCTCCTTTGGTGATGATGGAGCCCTATGCCTACAACGATACCTTGGACGTCTTTTTTTCCGGTTTTAACTTTTACGTTTCCAATATTCGTTTGATTAAGGAAGACGGGGAGCCGGTGGAATTGACCGATATTGATTTTGTGGATTTCGACGATATGGACAACTTGAGCTTGGCACAGCAGGGCTTTACTTTGAGCTTTCCCGATTTGCCTTCCGGCAAATACAAGGCCGTGCAGATAGGCATAGGTGTGCCTATGATGCTCAACGAAACACGTGCTTCGGATTATCCTTCGGGACATCCGTTGGCGAAAGATTCTCATTACTGGGATGCCTGGGAGAGCTATATTTTTAGTATGACCAGCGGTAAAATTGATGCCAACGGGGACGGTGTTTTTGACGACGGTGCCGTTTTGTATCACTGTGGTTCCGATGAGGTTTATCGCAGCAAAGAGCTGACCTACGCTTTTACTTTGGATAAAAAGGGCACAGCGGTGATTCCTTTGAAGGTAGATCTGCATCACTGTTTCAAAGAGGGAGACGGTTATATAGACGTTATAGCTCATCCGGCGACGCACACCATTGACAACCTCACTTGGGCCATGAAGTTTATGGACAACATGATTCAGGATTTCGGCATTGATTGATTTTTGCCGCAAGGCTCTGAATTTTAAACCTCAAAAGTTTTTTGGTTTAGGTGAACAATTCTCTTGTCGGTGCACTCATTTGGCAAGAACTTCGATCTATGAAAAGCAAACTCCTTTTTTTCTCCTTGTTTTTGTTGGTGTTCTCTTGTCGGCCTCCTGAGCCACAACCACCGGTGAAAGGCGATTTGGAAGATATTCCCTATGCTCCTACGGCTTATCATTTGCAGTTGCCTGAGGGGTTTCCACCTATGGATATTCCTGCCGATAATCCATTGACTGAAGAGGGGATCGATTTGGGACGGCATCTTTTTTACGATCCCATTTTGTCTTTGGACAGCACCGTATCCTGTTCTACCTGTCATCTGCAGGAGGGAGCGTTTACCGACAACAAAGCCGTGAGCGATGGTGTGATGGGTTTGCAGGGTACGCGCAGCGCCATGGCGATTATGAATTTGGGCTTTGTTACGGCAGGGCTGTTTTGGGATGGGCGTTCACCCAGTTTGGAGGATCAGGCCTTGCAGCCCGTAACGAATCCTGTTGAAATGCGCAACGATTGGGCGACGGTGGAACAGCGTTTGCGCAGGCATTCCGATTATCCGGCCATGTTTCGCAAGGCGTTTGGCATTTCGGATAGCGGGGAAATTAGTAAAGAGCTGGTCGTCAAGGCCATTGCTCAGTTTGAGCGCACGCTATTGACTTTTAATTCCAAGTTTGACAAAAAATTCTTGTACAACGACCCCACGGTGGAGTTTACCGATTCGGAGTATCGAGGCTTTGAGATGTTTTTCGACTTTCCGGGCAGTGCACTGCCCGATGCCCAGTGCTTTCATTGCCACAATGCTCCGCTTTTCGGCAACAACGACTTTTTCAACAACGGCATAGAGGAGGTGGCTACGCTTGACGATTTTCCCGATTTGGGGCGGGGTGAAATTACGGGAAAGACTTTCGATAATGGCAAGTTCCGGGCACCTACCTTGCGCAACTTGGTGTTTACGGCACCTTACATGCACGATGGCCGCTTTGAAACCCTGGAGGAGGTGATAGACCAATATAGCGATCACGTCCACTTTGCCGATAATTTGGATGAGAACCTCTCTTTCCCCATCAACCTTTCCGAATCTCAAAAGCAGGATCTCATCAACTTCCTCTATACGCTGACGGATTCCAGTCTTGTCTTAGACGAGCGTTTTTCCAATCCGTTTGAGTAGAAAGCGGATTTTTTCGGATGATTTATGAGAGACAGTTCCAAGCCACCCCTACTTCCTTCGGCTCTTTTGACAGAGCTTTTAAAGCGCAAGTTGTTTCCCGCTGATTTGCGTAGGGAGCGTGGGGGCGATATCCATACTGCCGTTTCTTTTTTTGACGGAGAAGGGAAGCACTACTTTCTCAAATATGGTTCCGCTTCTGAGTCGGGCGATGCCTTTTTGGCTGAGGGGCGAGGCTTGTGGCATTTGGCGAAAGCCATAGAAAAAAACCAAGCTGAGGGGGATTTTTGTCTCGTTCCCAGGCCTTTGGCCTGTCAGGGGCGGGGTCAATATGCCTTTTTGTTGTTGCCCTATATTGAAAGGGGGTTGCCGGACAAGGCTTTTTGGGAGCACTTTGGTCGTGCTTTGGCCGTCTTGCATCGAATTGCTGCCGAGGCTTATGGCTTTCCCTTCGACAACTTTATCGGAAGGTTGTTGCAGAGCAATCGCCGACACCGACTTTGGTCGGATTTTTATGCCGAAGAGCGTTTGTTACCTCAAGGGAGCAGCGCTTTAGATGCAGGTCTTTTTGGCAAGGCCGATATGAAGTTGTTGGAAACTTTGGTATCTCGTTTGTCCGATTTGCTGCCCGAGGAGGGGCCACAGTTGATTCACGGAGACCTCTGGAGTGGGAACTTCCTCTGTGATCAACAAGGGCGCAGTTGGCTGATAGACCCTGCGCCTTATTACGGCCATCGCGAAATGGATTTGGCGATGAGCCGCCTTTTCGGAGGTTTTGATGAAGCCTTTTACAGCGCATACAGAGAGGCTTTTCCTTTGATTCCGGCTTATGGAGAACGTCAGGGCCTGTACCAATTGTACTATCTTTTGGTGCATCTGAACCTTTTTGGTCGGGCCTATTACCGAAAAGTCAGGGAATTGTTGGAATTCTATACATGACTTTTTTTTAAAAGTGAAAAAAAAAATTGCACTATATCAAAAAAGGTGCTAACTTTGTAGCCTAAGTTGCTTAAAAAGCACTCCGATTTCTACCCACATACCTAAAACCTCTCCCAAAGACCCCCCGTAAAACAGGGCCATGCAGTGTAGCAAGGCATCCCTGTGATAACTCCAAATAAATCAGTGAAACGCACTTGTTGGCTTTTCCCCCCGAGCTGACAAGGCTGATCGTTTTGTCCTTCCCCAAAGGAAGGGGTATTGTTGTTTTGTTCTAAGAGAAGGATTTGTTGGAAAGTTCTCTATTTATAGGGGGGAACGCTAAGTTTCCTCCGAACCGCTTGGGTTTGGAGCATCTCTCGCAGAAAAAGCAGGCCTATGAAGCGGTTTATACTTTCCATATCAGGATGTCTTTTTTTCTGTTTGCTGGGTTTGGCGCAGAAGCGTTTTATTACAGCTGAACTGGGCTTATTTTCCGGTGTGTCTAATTACATGGGTGATTTGCAGCAAGTTCGTTTTGACAAAGACGAATTGCACGAGGCTTATGGTGTGTATTGGCGCTATAACTTTGGCAAAAGGGTGTCCTTAAAGTTGCAGGCGTACAAGGGTGTCATTTCAGGCAGTGATGCCCATTTTAAAAATCTACTGACGAGCAGGCGGAATCTGAGTTTTCGTTCGGACATCTTTGAGTTAGGTGCCCAGTGGGAGTTTTCTCTTACTTATTTTGGGGAAGAAAGCAGGCGTATGGCTGCGCCTTATTTTTTTGTCGGAGCGGCTTGGTTTCACTTTAACCCCATGGCCCGGTACCAGGGGGAATGGGTAGAGCTCCAGCCCTTGGGCACGGAGGGGCAAGGGCTTTTTCCCGGTGCGGGACAGCCCTATAAGCTTGAGCAGTGGGCCATTCCTTTGGGTGTTGGTTTTGTGTTGAGCTTGGGGCGTCATTTAAATTTGGGCTTCGAACTAGGCTTTCGCAAAACATTTACAGATTACTTGGACGACGTCAGTGGTGCTTATCCCGACCAGTTGATTTTGGCAGAGGTCAATCCCTTGGCGGCTGCTCTTTCGTATCGCACGCCCGAAGTGACTACTGACTACAACCCCAATCCGGCAGGTACTTTGCGCGGCAACCCTCAAAACAAAGACTTGTATTTCTTTGGAGGCTTGACTTTTTCTTGGAATGTTTATTACGATGAGCGCGTAAAAAAACCTTGATTCTTTTGCCTGTGGTGACGTAAAAAGTCGTATGTTTGCTTCATTCAAAGCAGGTTTTGAAACGAACTTGCCTTTTGAAATTGAACCAAAAACCGAATCGAAACAGAAAGCGGTGTTTCTTCTTTAGAAAGCGGCTTTCTATGCTTGAAAAACCGGTGTGTACCAAATGGTCTCAAAGTGAAGTGTCCCCCTTTCACACTTTTTGACAAAAAACGGTACGATGCGGTTTTTGAAAAACAAGCAAGAGCCTTTGTTGAAAAGCAGGGGTTTCAGAACGGGAAAGAGGAAGTGTCTGAGCAGTTTATCTGTAGCAGCACTTCTCGTTGCATGGTTGTTGGGGCTGAGTTCCTCACTACATGCACGCGTCTTTTATGTACATCCAGAAGGCTTTGGCGACGGTTCTTCCTGGCAAGATGCGGCTTACGATTTGGCGGAAATTCTGCTGGAAGCCGAGGCCGGTGATGAGGTTTGGGTTGCCGAGGGCGTTTATTATCCCACGGAATTTGAAGATAGGCACGCCTCTTTTGTCATTAAGGAGGGCGTGAAAGTTTATGGCGGTTTTGTAGGCACGGAACAGTCTTTAGAAGAACGTTCCTGGCAGTATCACCATACCGTTTTAAGTGGGGCTATCGGTAGTGATGATCTGGTGGATAATTCCTATACGGTGGTTTACCTCAATGGTTACAGTTCGCAAACGGTTTTGGATGGCTTCATCATTTACGGAGCAGCAGCTAACGGAAATGAGCAATCTACCGACAGAGAAAAATACGGTGGGGGTTTGTTTATAGAGGCTATACCGGGCAGAGAGGTGC
>Ga0256839_1000576_pt1 | contig 47085 bp, 39 predicted proteins | sample 354166metaG_FD_185968 | JGI IMG/M metagenome (GOLD analysis project Ga0256839, IMG submission 185968) | Hydrothermal vent microbial communities from Mid Atlantic Ridge, Atlantic Ocean - 354-166 | ecosystem: Environmental > Aquatic > Marine > Hydrothermal vents | place: Atlantic Ocean: Mid... | reverse complement strand
GTTTAGGTGATCGATTTGGCTAGAGCTTCCTTCAGATTCCGCATTGGCTCCCGGCAACCTCAGTCCCTGTTGGGTAGCTACCGGGAGTTTCTTTGGACACCCTTGCTTTCGCCTACTTTTTCCCTTCTCACAGGGCAAAGGCTGGACTTTCACCAGCTAGCTGACTATCATGCCAGTCACACCACAAAAAACCCCGGTAGCCCGGGGTTTTTTATTATTGATATGCCCTTCCGCCCTGGAATTAACTAAAAAACTTTTTAGCCAAATTAATTGCACCATCAACACCACCAACCGCGTCCAGCAAAGAACCACCGGTACTGCCCTTATCAACAATTTGCGGTACTGCCTCGGCCAACGTATCGGCTGCAGTGTCTTCATCAACACCAACTTGATTAGCAAATTCAGCAACTTTGTCGCCACCTAATATATCTTTTATCAGGCTGCCAGACACTGGCTCATTGTCACCATCGCCCAGCCATGAGCTAACGATATTTTCCAAACCACCACCTTGCTGAATCATATTGGTAACCAAACCGCCAAGATCAATGCCGCTGCCGCCGCTAGAGCTTCCTCCCCCCAGTAAACTAGATAATGCCGCAGCTATGCCACCTTCATCGGTATTTGCACTTCCACCTAATCGGCTAAGAATTATTTGTGTACCCAATTTTACTAAATCCATTAACTTACCCTCTTGTTACGAGTATAAAAACACCTTGAGTATATCAAGGTAAAACGACCTGAGCAATTTTCAAATCGAATCACAATTTAATCCCTGTTCACTTAATTTTTGCTGAATAGAATCTAGGAAGCTGTTGAATTAAGGAAGCGTCTTTGCATCTTTAATCCAATGTTTCACCTGGTTCGCATCAGGTAAAGGAATTGACTCAGGAATACAACGTTCGCGTTGATTTACTGCTTCCATTTTTTCAGTTAGCTCCTGAGCATCTGCATTTGCGAGGTCTTGAACTGACATTACCCCGCTTACTTCCATAAGCTCAGCATATTGCCCATTAACATCAGGAACCCTCATCAAATCTGCTCTAATAACCCATTGTTTTACAACAGGCTCAACGACTTCACTTACCTTAACAACTTGCTGAAAGCCCGATTCTGTTGAACATTTATCAAGAAGATCTGTAGTCGTTTTAATACCAATACTTCTTAGGAAATTTCCAATGCTCTTACCAATTCCTTCAATTTTCTCAATTTGATGAGAAATAATCGGTGCTTTGGTTACGGGTTCTGCAATTTCTCCAGCAGCAACTGTACCTGTAGAAGAAAAGCTATTACTAGAGGGGGATCCGCCGGAACTAGCGCCTTCATAAGCCGCTTCATTTTGTTCGGCACAACCTAATCCTCTGAGTAACCAGCCAATTATAAAGCCGATGACTGCAGCAATAATCAAACAAATAATGATTTGTGTAATTAAATATCCCATGATTATTCCCCCTCATTTATATATTTAAATTCAATACGTCGATTTAACGCTTGACCTTGCCTGGAACTATTTTCAGACAAAGGATTTGCTTCTCCATAACCTTTTGCTTTTACCCTGCCAGGTCGCAAACCTTTCTTAATTAGCTTCTGAACCACCGCTTCTGCTCTTTTCTGACTCAATTTTTTATTGTAGGCTTCACTGCCTCGAGCATCAGTATAACCTGATACCTCAATTATGGAATTTGGACAAGAATTTGAAAATTCAACAACTTTTTCTAGTACACTCTGTTCTCGTTTTCTGACACCGGCACTATCGGTCGCAAAATGTATTTTTTCACCTGCCAATGTTTCTTCAAATGCTTTTGCACAAGAGAGGCCAGCATCCTGTGCAACAGGTTCGGGATGGATTTCTTCAATAGCTAATTGGGGGACATTCAAATCAAAATTAATTTTGAAATTTTCAGGCAACATGGTCGGTAACTCCGTCTCCACATTCACCTTGGCTGCTTCATTAAGCACCTCACCAGACAAATCGAGTTTGGTATCGGTAATATTTGCAACACCCTCTTTGAAATATGCAAGCCCCGTAATCGCGGCTTTTGCGGTTTGCAACCAACCGTCTGGCGCTCCCGCAGCTACTTGTAATTTATCAATTACTTTGTCTTCGCCAAACTTCTGTTTCGCCAGTAGCAGCAAAGCTTGATGCTGATCTTCATCCGGCACCCAACCGCTTAAAACAATTCCGTCCTTAGTTTTAGTAAATTGATTTTCATAAGGACTTTGAATAACTGGTTCCGGTTCCGGTTCTGGTACTTGTTCTTGTGTTAATTGAGATTCTGATTCCGGTTCAAGTACGGACTCTAGTTCGGGTTGTGTAACAGTAATCTGGTTGTCTACACTAACGACACCCTGCACTGACTTGGCCATCTCCTCAGCCTTTTCCCTTAATTCTTCTGAAGGCGCAACACCTGTTAATATTACATTTCGTCCATCAACTGCAACTTTGGTCCAACGTGTTGGTTCAGAAGATAATACACTGACCGCCCGCGATTGGATATCGCTTTGTATTTCAGGTGTGTGTTTTCTAATGCAGAGAAAGGTTAGCAATGCTAAAGCAATCAGCCCAAGCAAAAAAATGATAGTCCGACTCATAAATCCCCCTTAAATTGTAGTTTTTGCCCCTCATAATTTAAGAATGAAGAGCAAATAATCTTCCTTGAATTATGTTTTACACACAATCCATTTTTCTTCGTGGCCATTAAACGCCTTTTACAACACTATTTCAATTTTTTTTACTTAAAGAACTAAAGCAATATAAAAAAATGAAATCTTGGGTCTCTCAAACGCTTTATGAAATAAAGTAAGTTGTAAATCTAAATCACTGCTGATTATAATGGTTATGAATTAATATTTGCTTATAACAAACAATAAGGTTTTAAAAATGGGGACACTATTTTGGGTTTTGGTAGGAGCTTTTATCGGATGGAATTTCCCGCAACCGTGGTGGGCCCGATATATGCAGGAAAAAATAATTTCCATGTTGAGAGACAAGATTAACGATTAAAATTTCAAGTAACTATTCAGCGTATTTATAGGTTCAATATCAGTATCTTATTCCAGAAAACTCCGTAAATACGTCCCTGTAGGCTTAATTGCATCATCCATGACACAGACACTGATTCCATAAGATACTGATATTTAGAAGTTTTAGTTAAATTAAATACGCTGAATAGTTACAATTTCAATAACAATGAATTTGGCAACGATCCTCCTTGATCAATACCAAATATTTTGTCAGATTATTGCCATGTCACTGTAATTTTTCCCTGCGCCTGCTGATAGCCATGAATTAATACATTCCAGATTGCTTTTGCAGGACGTGGAAATAACACAGTTTCGTCAGAACCATTTATCCAAGGCACCTTAAATTCTGCCTGATTTTTAAAGCCGCTATCTTCAGGCCAATTTATAGGTGATTTTTTTACATATAAATCAGCATCGCCACTGCCACTGATACTAATTTTCAGATTCCTCGCATTTGAAGGCACATTAACTTGATATTCAACAACCTGATTCCTTACAAGAGCAAAGTTTTTTGTATTACCATTTGTTAACAAATTAGAATCGTCACTTGCACCATCAGAATTATTTGGAGAATCATTATTCTTCCAGGTAACTTTAATATTGCCAGATGAGCGACTGTAGCCATGTATCAGGATACGCCATGTACCTTTCGTTGGGGCATTAAATGAAACTGTTTCGTTTGAACCATTAATCCATTGCGATTTAAAAACAGGACTATTGTGTGGTCCACTGTCATTTGGCCAATTAATTTTATCTTTTTTGACGTATAAATCAGCATCTCCACTACCATTTATCGTTACTTTAAAATTGCTAACATTTGCTGGTAATTCGACGATAAAGTCAATGACCTCATTTCTTTCCAAACTAAAGTTTTTAGAACTGCCGTTTGAAAGAGCTGAAGCTGTTTCAGGTGGATTCTGGGGAGGTTGTTCTCCTGGATTTCCCGAGTCATCAACTGGAGGACACGTACTAACCCCCTGTTTTCTACCAAAGCTCTGTGTCCAATAACGTCCTACAGATGCATAGCCAACACCTATGTCACAAAAGCTGCTGTTAAGAATATTGGCACGATGCCCGGAACTATTCATCCAGCCATTCATAACTGAAGCTGCCGATGTATAGCCAGCAGCAATATTTTCTCCCCATGTATTATAAGCATATCCTGTTGCGGCAATTCGTTGACCGGCCGATCTACCGTCAAGGCTGGTATGAGAGAAATAGTTATTCTGTGACATGTCCTGGGAATGTGCCCGTGCAGCGCTGGCCAGTAATTCATCTGCAGCTAAAACATTCAATCCTCTTACTGCCCTTTCTTGATTTACCAGTTCCAAAACTTGTTGTTCTTCTGGGCTTAAAAACTGACTGATTAGTGGCAAAGTCTGGATAAGTTCCTGGCTTTGGAATGGTTCATACCCCAGCAAACCAGGATATTCTGAAACCAATTCTTCATTCAATCCATTTACAATAGCTTGTAATGCCGCAACATCAATTTCACGAATCACATGCAGCTGGTTTTGAATGTGCCGAATATGGTAACAAACATCGGCAAGATTAACTGAACCGGATAATTTACCATTGCTTAACACCAAAGACACAGAAGAATTTGCGTTATCTTGTATAGTACCAACCCATGCTTGATTACCCATTGCATCAACTTCAATGTGATCAAGTATTGCTGTAAATTCTACATCTTCAAATAATTTCAAATGCAATGTTGGGTTACTGGTAGAAAATGCTTCAATATTGACAATAACTCCCTTTTGACGAATCACAATTTCTGGATCAACTGCCCCTAACACTGCCTGTGAACTACTCACATCAATAAATAAGTCATTTTCGGAAGAAAAGGCTAAAATAGCCTCACTAAAAATCAATAATACGCCTAGAAAAAAACCTAGAAGACCAAAGCCAGGATTCTGGGTTTGGCTAAACCGGCTGCTTAAAATCATAAAAACCTCTAAATTTATAAAACACGATGAAATATCGAATGAATGTTGTTAATAGCATGAACCCATCTTCTAACTAATGCGGTTATTTTTGACTGAATAACAGATAAACTTTATCTGTTATTCAGTCAAAAAATTCGTACTCTGCAAGCTGTTTTAATTTACATAAAATTACTTAATTAGCTCTTAAACCTGTATAAAAAAAACTCAACATGCCATTAAAATAGTCAAGAATTTTTTTGAAAATCCATAAATACTGTTATGCTTCTAGCTCCATCAAATAAAACTTAAATTCTTCCGAGACACCATTAGCATTAAATTGATGCAAACCTTCTTCAAAACCATTGGTATCCTGGGAAAACCTAGTGATCCGGATATAGCCGATACGCTAACTGTTCTGTACCAGTTTCTCAGAAAAGAACATACCGTATTAATTGACAGCCATTGCGCGCAATTCATCACTGAAGCTAAATCCAGTGATATTGAAGACTTTGGTAAATATTGTGATCTGGTGATCGCTGTTGGCGGAGACGGTACTTTTTTAGCCGCTGCAAGAGCAATCGCTACTTTTGATATTCCATTAATCGGAGTCAACTTAGGCCGCCTGGGTTTTCTGGTTGATATTTCTCCAGACCAATTGGTGGAAAAACTTGCCACCATTCTTGCTGGGGAATATGACCAAGAACAACGTTACTTATTACGTGCACAAATTATCAGGGATAATAAAGTTTTTCACGAAGAAACAGCTGTGAACGAAGTCGTTGTGCATCGCTGGGTAACACCCAGTATGATAGAAATTACTACCCAAATAAATGGCATTTTTTTAAATACCCAGCGCTCCGATGGATTGATTATATCAACGCCAACAGGCTCTACAGCTTATGCATTGTCTGCCGGCGGCCCAATTCTGCATCCAGCTTTACATGCTTTGGTTCTAGTGCCTTTGAATCCACATACATTTTCTAATCGTCCGATTGTCATTGACGACAGCGCAGAAATTGAAATAAATTTTTCTCAAACTCGGCAAATTAACGCCTTGGTCACTTGCGACCATATTGAAATTCCAGATGTGGTCATCACTGATAAAATAGTCATCAGAAAAGTGCCAAAGCCTATTACTATTTTGCACCCCAAAGGGCACGACTTTTTCAACACTTTACGGAATAAGCTCAATTGGAGCAGTGGCTATAACGCTTAACCATGTTACAAAATATAAGCATTACTGATCTGGCTGTTGTAAAAAAACTGAATTTAAATCTTAAAAAAGGTTTATCCGTTCTAACGGGAGAAACTGGAGCTGGCAAATCCATCCTGCTCACTGCCTTAGGCCTAGCTCTTGGTGATCGCGCTGATTCCAGTTTTATCAGACCAGACTGTAAACGCGCTGAAGTCAATCTGGAATTTAATTTAACGGACGCAGAACCAGCACAGAACTGGTTACTGGAAAATGAATTGGATGATGGCGATTCCTGCTTGATACGCAGAGTTATTACCCAGGATGGCCGGTCCAAGGCATTCATCAATGGTAGCCCGATAAATTTACAAACACTGCAATCTTTTAGTGGAAAACTAGTAGAAATTCATGGCCAACATGCTCACTTGACACTTTTAAAATCAGAGGAACAAAGAAGATTTCTCGATGAATCCGCAGGCAATCAGAAAAACATCAAACAACTCAACAGCATTTTTGAACAATGGCAACAATTAAATCTTGATCGAGATCATTTAATCAAGGCAGCAACGGATCAAACCGAACGAGAAGAACTTCTACGATTTCAAATCCAGGAACTCGAACAACTAGATCTGGAAAATTATAATTATGCCGCTTTATCAGAAGAACACGCAGTACAAGCAAATCTTGAACAAATTTTGACCAAAGGTCAGGAACAACTGGAAAAACTTTATGAAAGTGAACAGCTTTCGGCCAATCAAATCCTGGCGCAGGCAGTTAGCGAACTAGATGAAATTTCGAAATATGCGCCCGAAATTGGCGAAATTAATTCACAACTTGCTGAAGCACAAATCCAGATTGAAGAGGCTTCTTTACAGCTTAGGCGGTATCTTGAATCAACGGAACTTGATCCAGGCAGGTTTCAGTATCTAGAGGACCAATTAAGCATTATCCATGCAATCAGTCGTAAACATCATATTGATCCTGAAAATCTGCAAGATTTAGCAATTCATTTGCAGCAAGATCTGGATAATATCACTCATAGTAGTGAGCGAATTGAAAAACTTAGGGAATCAATCCAACAATTAGAAAATAAATATCGACAGTTAAGTCAGAAAATTTCGGATAAACGACAAACGGCTGCCGTACGCTGCCAAAAAAAAATTTCCGACATTATTCAAGAATTAGGAATGCCGCAGGGTGAATTTGTGATCAATGTTACCCCGTTACCTGATGCAACCCCTCGACTTAACGGCTTAGACAAAATCGAATTTTTAGTTAGCGCCAATCCCGGGTTACCTCCCAGACCACTGGCAAAAGTTGCTTCAGGCGGCGAATTATCCCGTATCAGCCTGGCCATTCAAGTTTCAACAAGTCACGATAAGATGGTGCCGACTATGATTTTTGACGAAGTAGACTCTGGCATCGGCGGCGGTATTGCCGAAATTGTTGGTCAAAAAATGCGCCATCTAAGTCAAAACCGGCAAGTATTATGTGTTACTCATTTACCACAAGTTGCAGCTCAAGCCCATCACCATTTATTTGTATCAAAAATGGCAGACACTAGTTCCACTGAATCAACAGTTTTACTCTTAAATGAAGAGCAGCGAATCAAGGAAATTGCCCGCATGTTAGGTGGAGTTAATATTACTGAGCATACCTTGAGCCATGCCCAGGAAATGTTAAGTCTTGCGACAACAAATTAATGATGGATAGCCCCGTCCTCCTTCCTGCGGAATGGGAAATACAATCTGCTATATTAATTGCCTGGCCACATGAGCAAGGTGATTTTGGCGATCAACTTAATAGCGTTGAAGAAACTTATCAACTTATCGCCAACACTATTGCCAATAAGCAACCACTGATTATTCTGTGTAAAAACAATAATCATCAAAAACACATTGAAGATTTATTGCAGTCTCGTGAAAATATTTTTTTCCTTCATATTTCGTATAACGATATTTGGGTAAGAGATACTGCACCCTTGACCATTAAGCAAAATAATGAATATTATTTTTTAAATTTTCAATTTAATGGTTGGGGTAATAAATATCCTTTTCAGGATGACAATGCCATTAATAGCAAATTATTCAAGTCTGGACTTTTTACTAATATCAAGATTAAATCTTTCGATTTTGTTCTGGAAGGCGGCAGTATTGAATCGGATGGCAAAGGAACATTGTTAACGACTCGCCAATGTTTACTCAATAAAAATCGCAACCCAAAATTTACCCAAAATCAAATTGCATCAATATTAAGGCATGAATTAGGAGCAAACCAGATTCTCTGGTTAGATCAACAAGCTCTTGACGGAGACGATACTGACGCCCATATTGATACCTTAGCGCGTTTTTGTCCTGGAAATGTGGTCGCCTACACCAGTTGCGATAATACTGATGATAATCATTATTCAGGGCTTAAAAACATGGAGGAACAATTAAGATCTTGTACCGATACCCAAGGAAAGCCATTTGATTTGCTTCCATTACCTCTTCCTGCTCCTATTTATGATAATTCAGGTCAGCGTTTACCAGCTAATTACTGTAATTTTCTAATTATAAACGGGGCTGTATTACTGCCAGTCTATAATGACCCTAAAGATGATTTTGCATACCACCAAATTTCATGTTGTTTCCCTGATCATGAAATCATTAAAATTCCATGCTTGCCGCTTATCCACCAATTTGGAAGCCTTCATTGTATGACCATGCAATTCCCAGAGAAAGTGTTTAATCCTTATACTTACCCTCCATGCATCAATTAAAAGTCTGCGCTATTCAACAGCCTTGTAATCTGGGTAAACAAAGAAACTTGGGTTTATCGATTGCAAAAATTGAAGAAGCCGTAGCTTTAGGGTCAAATCTTATTATTCTTCCCGAACTACACCTCGACTCTTATTTTTGCCAAACAGAAAATTATGAAAATTTCAAACTTGCTGAAACTATCCCGGGACCGACAACAAAAATTTTTTCAAAAATTGCCCAAAACAATAAAATTGTAATTGTATGCTCTTTATTCGAAAAACGAACTCCTGGAATCTACCATAATACAGCCGTAGTTCTGGATATCGATGGCAGCATTGCCGGAATTTATCGAAAAATGCATATACCCGATGATCCTGGTTTCTATGAGAAATATTATTTCACACCCGGCGATATGGGTTTTAAGCCCATTCAAACATCAATAGGAAAATTAGGTATTTTGGTTTGCTGGGACCAGTGGTTCCCGGAAGCAGCGCGATTAATGGCGCTAGCTGGCGCTGAAATTCTAATTTACCCAACTGCAATTGGCTGGGATCCTTTAGATGATTTAGCAGAACAACAACGCCAATTACAAGCCTGGATAACAGTTCAGCGTGGACATGCAATTGCTAATGGTATTCCAGTCATTGCATGTAACCGAATTGGATTTGAGAAAGCACCCAACCAAGATTCAGGAATAAATTTCTGGGGGAATAGTTTTATCGCCGGCCCTCAAGGGGAAATATTATGTTCTGCGACTGATCAAGAAACAAAACTGTTAACTTATGCCATCAATTCCCAACAAAGTGAAAAGACAAGACAAATATGGCCGTTTTTTAGGGATCGACGCATTGATAACTATTCTGAATTAATAAAACGTTTTATAAATTAAATATAAAAAATCAGTCAGGTTATTTTTTATACTGCGCAATCTTCTTTACTATATCCTGTATTCAATAACTCCTGCATCCATTTTGGAGTTACCCCTCTACCTGTCCATACCTTAGTTGGATCTTCCGGGTGACGATACTTAATAGGCACCTTAATTCCTTTGCGCGAAGATTTTTTTTCTTCATGTATTTCAACGGATAGATTAACAGAAGCGGCCAGTTTTTTAATTTCCTCAATAACTTCTTTCCGTTTATCTTCCTGCTTCATTTTTAAAACTCTGGCCGCATTATCAATTACTTCTTGTAACTCTTGCTCTGAAAGAGCACTATAATCGTTCATATTATCCATCTGGGTTATTAAATATTACAAATAATAGCATAGATATTAACCTATTAACAAATAGCTATTCCTGAATAACCTCAAAGTTAATCAGATCTAATTGATTTTCTTTATCATCCAATAATCTCACTTGCCAATTTCCAAGCAATGCACTATCAATAGTCTTGTAAGTTGCAGCTCTCCAGCGTGGCCCTTTTACATTAATTGCTTTTTTAAATATCTGCTTACCATTATAATTCCAAATATGAAATACAGTATGGCCAGACATGTTTTTTATCTCAGTAAAATAGTAGATTTTAATTGCTTTGTTCTTGCCGATTACAACAGGAGATACAAGCTGACCTTGCGGCTCTCTATTTTTAACCAAATAACTTAATTGGCTCCTAGCAACAAAATCGGATAACTTTTTAACCGGCTCTAATAGTGTATTATTTTCTTCTGTACGGCTGGCTTTAATACTCTTTTCTTTTTCACTGGCTATTATATTTTCCCTTGTAAGCGCAGCAACCTGCTTAACTGGCTTCTCAACCTTAATCTCTTGATTAACTTTCGACTCAAGACTACTTACTGTTCTAGCTTGATCATTAGAGCCGGAACTCACTTCTTCTCTTTTTGGGAGAGTTGGGTTATTAAATAACGTATAATAGAAACCAATAATTATCAGTATCGAAAGTAGCAATGCGATTGCTATTTTTTTAAAATCCCATTCTTCACTGTGTTCAGGTGAAAATTGTTCTTCACTGGTTTTTCCCGTATTTTCATAATTTACTTTTATCACCAACTTTTTTTGTTTGCTCATCTCGCGACATCTTTAATTAAATTTACAACGCAAATATGAAATCGATCAGCCAAATTTCTGCAACTGATTAATTTACTAGATAAACTTGTTAATATACCACTTTAGCTCTAGTATTGAAGACATCTAATGCAATATAATTACATTTACCAGAGCCACTGCCCAATCAAATCCCCACCCACAATTTTAAAGGCATGAAAAATCTCAAAATTTTTAAAACCCTGGGTTGTTGCACATTATTGAATAATTGAAAAACCCCATGAATAATCTGCTTAAATTATTTCAAGAAACCTCTTCCTTTTATGGAAGCAATGCTACCTATATCGAGGATTTATATGATCGTTATCTCGAAGATCCGGAATCAATAAATCCAAGCTGGCGAGAAAAATTCGATAAAATCCACAATGGCGCTGCTCGGGATATCCCCCATGGACCGGTAATCAATCGCTTTGCCCAGCTTGCGCACGCCTCACCCAGTCGCCTTGCGCGCTTACAAGGCTTTACTGAAGAGAGTGTAAAAAAACAATCTGCTGTTGCTCGATTAATTAATCATTACCGTGTTCGAGGACATCAAATTGCGCAAAATAATCCACTCGGAAAAATAGTCGACAAACCTATCGACCTGGAGCCGGCTTATTATGGTCTTACCGAACCAGACATGGACACCCTATTTGAAACAGGAAATCTATACGGCAAGGATAAATTAACGCTCCGGGAAATCATAAAAGCACTGGAAGAAATATACTGTGGCAGTATCGGCACTGAGTATATGCATATTGTCGACACTGAGATAAAAAAATGGATAAAAAACCGTTTGGAATGTGCCAAACCGGCCAGCAACGTTACTCCTGAACAAAAAAAATGGCTACTTAAACAACTAACTTCTGCTGAAGGCATTGAAAAGCATTTACACCGAAAATTTGTCGGCCAAAAACGCTTTTCTTTAGAAGGCGGAGAAAGCTTGATCCCTATTCTGGATGAATTAATCGTCCGTGGCGCTGAAAATCACATCCAGGAAATTGTGATTGGCATGGCTCACCGGGGCAGACTTAATGTCCTAGTCAATATTTTAGGCAAAAACCCGGCAACATTATTTGAGGAATTTTCCGGAACCAAAGCGAATATTCCTGGTGTAAGTTCTGGTGATGTTAAATATCATATGGGTTTTTCCTCAGACCTTGCCACTCCTTATAATCCTGTACATGTTACTTTAGCTTTTAACCCTTCTCACCTTGAAATCATCAATCCAGTTGTTGAAGGCTCCGTTAAAGCCAGACAGGATCGGCATGGCAAAGGTGCGACAGATGTTATCATGCCTATTTTAATTCATGGCGATGCCGCATTTGCCGGACAAGGGATAGTCATGGAAACCTTGAATATGGCTGAAACCAGAGCATTTTCGACAGGCGGTACCGTTCATATTGTCATTAACAACCAAATAGGTTTCACTACCAGCAACCCATTTGATGCCCGCTCCACTTTGTATTGCACCGACGTTGCTAATATGATTCAGGCACCGGTTTTTCACGTCAATGGCGATGACCCTGATGCTGTATTATTCGTTACTCAACTGGCGCTGGATTTTCGGATGACTTTTAATAAAGACATCGTCATTGACCTGATTTGTTATCGCCGACTTGGCCATAACGAAGCAGATGAACCTGCTGTCACCCAGCCATTGATGTACAAAAAAATTCGTGAACTACCAACTACTCGAACTCTGTATGCTGAAAAACTCATCAAGGAAAATATCATAACTGAAAAACAGGCCAATGAAATGGAAAAGGAGTATCACCAAAAACTGGAAGCTGGTGAAGTTGTCTCTCGTCCTGTTCTGACTGATGCCCACTATTCTGCGATTGCTCCCCAATGGGAAAAATATTTCGGACATAGCTGGGATGAGCCATGTGAAACCTCAGTTAGCCATGACATGATCCGTTTTTGTAATGAAAAATTGCAAAAATTACCTACTGGATTTGAGTTGCATCCACGCGTTGCAAAAATCATGGAAAATCGAAATAAAATGGCTGCCGGGGCCGCACCCTTGGATTGGGGATTTGCAGAAAATATGGCTTATGCCACCTTATTAATGGATGGTAAAAATGTTCGGTTGACGGGCCAGGATGTTGGCAGAGGGACTTTTTTTCATCGCCACTCAATTTTGCATAACCAAATTAATGATGAGACCTATATTCCCCTTAAACATTTGAGTGCCCACCAGGGGCGACCCCAAATTTTTGATTCATTATTATCAGAAGCAGGGGTTTTAGGGTTTGAGTATGGTTACAGTACCACCCTGCCTGAAACCCTAGTTATCTGGGAAGCCCAGTTTGGCGATTTTGCTAATGGTGCACAAGTTGTCATTGACCAATTTATCAGCTCTGGCGAAACCAAATGGGGAAGATTATGCGGCCTGGTCATGTTATTACCGCATGGTTACGAAGGACAAGGACCGGAACATTCATCTGCCAGATTGGAACGATATTTACAATTGTGTGCAGAACACAACATGCAAGTTTGCAATCCTACAACGCCCGGGCAAATTTTTCATCTGTTAAGGCGTCAGGCATTGAGAAATTTCCGCAAGCCATTAATTGTAATGAGTCCTAAAAGCCTGCTTCGCCATAAATTGGCTGTCTCAACGCTTGAAGATCTGATTGAAGGCAACTTTCAACCTATCATTCCTGAACTTTACGGTGTTGTTCCCAAACAAGTAAAAAGATTGGTTCTATGTTCGGGCAAGGTATTCTATGATCTTATTGAAGCCAGACCTGCAGACAACCCTGAAAATATCGCCATTGTCAGGATAGAACAACTTTACCCATTTCCTGATAATCTTTTTAAACAGGAACTGGCAAAATATCCCAACCTTGAACAAATTATCTGGTGCCAGGAAGAACCACAAAATCAAGGTGCGTGGTATCAAATAAGACATCATTTTATTGATTGCATAAAAAAGGATATTGATTTGAAATATTGTGGTCGCCCGGCTTCGGCATCTCCGGCAGTGGGAAGCTTTGCCATCCATATCGAACAACAAAAAGCTGTCGTCGAGGCAGCTCTGAAAGGATAATAACCTAGGAAAAAATAATGAGTATTGAAATTCTGGTCCCTGCCCTTCCTGAATCTGTCAGTGATGCCCAATTACTGACCTGGCATAAAAAAGCGGGAGATTTTGTACAAAGAGATGAAAACCTGGTCGACCTTGAAACTGATAAAGTCGTCCTGGAAGTTCCGGCAATTGAATCAGGCATACTTGCTAAAATCCTCAAAGAGGATGGTTCAACGGTGACCAGCGGCGAAATACTAGCCATTATCGAACCAACAGAAAAGCCAGCTGAATCAAATGAGCAATCTCAATCGCCTCAACAACCAGAAACAGTTGAAACATCTGAAACACATGAGCATACGGATATTCCTCTAAGCCCAGCTGTCAGGCGACTGATATTTGAAAACAACCTTAATCCAGAAGACATTTCCGGCACAGGTAAAAATGGCCGGATTACCAAAACCGACGTACTTGAATATATTCAGCAGCACTCTGCCCAGCAACAACCTGCTACTCCAAAACCGACGCAATCATTAGCCTCGCCAACTACAGCCTCAGAGACGGCTCCGCTGGCACCTGGAGTTAGACCTGAGCAACGAGTTCCTATGACGCGTTTGCGGGCAAAAGTTGCAGAACGGTTATTGCAAGCCCAACAAAATGCTGCGATGCTGACTACCTTTAATGAAGTCAATATGCAGCAGGTTATTGATTTAAGGAATCAATACAAAGACAGGTTTTTAAAAAAACATGATGTGAAATTAGGCTTTATGTCTTTTTTTGTTAAAGCTTCCATTGAAGCGTTAAAACGTTATCCGGTTGTCAATGCTTCTATCGACAATAATGACATCATCTACCATGGTTATTATGATATTGGCATTGCGGTATCGACACCACGTGGATTGATTGTTCCAGTCATTCGAGATGCCGACCAGCTTGATTTTGCAGGCATTGAAAAAACCATTGTTGAATATGGACAAAAATCTCGTGATGGCTCGCTCAGCTATGATGATCTAAGTGGCGGCACATTTACCATTACCAATGGAGGTATTTTTGGCTCCATGCTTTCAACGCCAATTCTTAATCCTCCGCAATGCGCAATTTTGGGCATGCATGCGATTAAAGAAAGGCCCGTCGTGGAAAATGGAGAAATTGTGATTCGTCCCATTATGTATCTGGCGCTCTCTTACGATCACCGGTTGATTGATGGACGGGATGCAGTACAGTTTTTAGTGACCATCAAGGAATGTCTTGAGTCCCCTGCGCATCTTTTACTGAATATTTAATACTGAAAAAAACAGGCAAAAGCCATGTCAGAAACTACTCAAAAATATGATGTTATCGTCATCGGCGCAGGACCTGCCGGCTATATAGCCGCTATACGCTCTGCCCAACTAGGACTTAAAACTGCCTGTATTGATAACTGGTGCAATCAAAAAGGCAAACCCAGCTTGGGAGGCGCCTATATTAATGCTGGCTCAATTCCAGCACTGGTTCTGCTTGAATCATCCAAACTCTATCATCTTTTAAATCATGATATTGAAAATCATGGTATCAGTGTTGATAATGTCAGCATTGATTTACCGAAAATGATTCAGCGTAAAGATTTGACAGTTGAGCATCTCAGTCAACAAATCAAAGATTTATTCAAACAATATCAAGTTGAGTTAATTCATGCCTATGGCCATGTTTTAGACTCTAACCGCGTTGAAGTTACTAAAATCAGTAATAAAAGCCAGTACATTATTTATGCTGAGAACATTATTCTTGCCACCGGTTCAAAACCAATTGATGTTCCCTATGCTGAAATTGATAATGAATTTATTTTTGATTCCAACTCAGCCTTAAATTTTGACGCTATCCCCAAGCGTTTGGGGATCATCGGCGCTGGAATCATCGGTTTTGAACTGGGTGGAATCTGGAGCCGACTCGGGTCTGAAGTTATCATTTTAGAAGCTCAGGAAAATTTCCTCACCACGCCAGACTTTGAAATTTCAAAAGAAGCCCATCGCATCTATTCTGAACAAGGTCTTGATATCCGCTTGGGAGCGAGAGTGATTTCCGCCAAGAAAGGCAGCAAAAAAGTAACCGTTGAATATCAAGATCAAGATGGTGGCCACACTCTAAGATTAGATAAACTCATCGTCGCAACGGGTAGAAAACCAAATACCGAAAACCTGGCTGCACCAGAAGCTGGTTTGACTCTTGATGAAAGTGGCTATGTCCATGTAGATGAAAATTGCATGACCACCTTACCCGGCGTTTATGCCATAGGCGACCTGACCTTGCTTGGACCCATGCTGGCCCATAAAGGTTTGGAAGAAGGCGTATTTGTTGCTGAACATATCTCCAATAGTCATAGCCCCATTAATTACAATATTATCCCCAGCGTCATTTACACCGATCCTGAAATTGCCTGGGTTGGTCAAACCGAACAAGCTTTAAAAGCAATTGGTGAAAATATAAAAGTGGCAGTTTTCCCCCTACATTTGACTGCTCGCGCCCAAGCAACCAATAAAACTGACGGCCTGGTAAAAATTATTGCGCATGCTGAAACAGATATTATTCTCGGCGTTCATATCCTGGGTGCAAATGCTTCAGAATTAATTGCCGAAGCCGTGGTTGCCATGGAGTTTTCCGCAACCAGTGAAGATCTTGCCCGGACCATTCATGCCCACCCCACTTTATCAGAAGCTATTCAAGAAGCTGCGCTATCATTGAGCAATCGGGCTTTACACATGCCATCTGAAGACTAACATCATATTTATCACAACAAATTAATCTTATTTTTTATGGAGAAACCCATCAATGACCAATAATGTCACCTTGACCCAGTTTATTATTGAGCAGCAGCGCGAAATGCCTGGGGCATCAGGAACATTTAGTCTTTTGCTTAACGATATTGTCACTGCCTGTAAACAGATTTCACATCGCGTCAACCGAGGTGCTTTAATTGGTGTACTTGGCAATGCCGATTCAGAAAATATTCAAGGCGAAGTGCAGAAGAAACTTGATATCATCACCAATGATATAATGGTCGATGCATTGAGTTGGAACGGTTTGCTTGCCGGCATGGCTTCTGAAGAAATTGATGATGTTATTAATATTCCGAAGCAATACCCCAAGGGCAAATATTTAGCATTGTTTGACCCTCTGGATGGCTCTTCCAACATTGATGTCAATTTAACGGTGGGAACAATTTTCTCCATTTTGAGATGTCGGGAAGGCGTCGATCCGGAAATTGAAGATTTCTTGCGCAAAGGCTCAGAACAGGTTTGTGCTGGTTTTGTATTATACGGCCCTTCTACCATTATGGTATTAACGACCGGCCATGGCGTTAATGGCTTCACGCTGGATCAAGATATCGGCGAATTTATCCTCACTCACCCCAATATGCGGATATCTGAAGACACCAGCGAATTTGCCATCAACATGTCCAACCAGAGGTTCTGGGAAGCTCCTGTACAACGCTATATTGAAGAGTGTGTTTCAGGCAAAGACGGCCCCAGAGAGAAAAACTTCAACATGCGCTGGATAGCCTCTTTGGTTGCAGAAGTCTATCGAATCCTTACCAGAGGCGGAATCTTTTTATATCCCTACGACACACGTAACCCTGACAGACCGGGGAAATTACGATTGATGTATGAAGCCAACCCCATGGCATTTATTATTGAGCAGGCAGGCGGTCTTTGCAGTACTGGCAGGGAGCGCATCATGGACCTTAAGCCTGAAGGTATTCATCAACGCGTACCGTTAATTTTAGGCTCAAAAAATGAAGTTGAACGGGTTATCGGTTACCATCAAGAAGCCGATACCTAAGAGGCTGTTGAGCTATACTTCGCGCGGTCACGGATGCGGAATTTATAGCGCACTGATTTTTGTCGAGAACACGGCACTAAAACAGGCGCATAGCAAGCTACGCAACTGTTTTAGTAACGCAGCTATCGGCAAAAACTCAGTCGTTAGAAATCCGCAGTCGTGGCAGCGCGAAGTATAAGGGAATCATAGCAAAACAAACGGAAAGATTGAGCGCATTTTTTGATCGATTGAAGCGCATAGTGGTACAAAGAAACGAAAATGATCGGAAAAAAAAGTCAATTTCAATTCCTATTGCCGCAATCTCAGCAGCCTTCAAAAGTTTTGTCTGGCAAACTTTTTAACTCTCAAAATAATCAGACTCAATTTAAATGTTCTTTCAAAGCGAAACCCACTTTGATTGTCCCTACTGGAAAAAGGATTTTCTAAATTTTATACCTGCAACGTTTGAAAATACTTTCGTTTAGGCTTCATCAGCTTTTTTTCTAATAGGAGAATACTCTGTAATACCAATCCATTGTATGGTTTTCAACAATAGCATTTACAAAAAATGGTGCGCTATAAATGAGGCACTTTCGAACGCGAAAGGTACAAATAATTTAAAAACCCAACCTCCCATGCGTACGGTATATAATACGCATCTTTAAAATCAACTGTAAACCGGCATACGCCAAAAAACCCATCGCAAATTTTTACCAAATACAGGAGAGAAATTTTGACTCAGGTGCAGGATATTACCAGCCCAATGACCCCCCTGGAACGCCGCGCGACCTTTTCACTGGCAGCCATTTACGCGTTACGCATGCTGGGATTATTCATGATCCTTCCGGTCTTGTCCCTGTTCGCAGAACATTTGGAAGGTTCAACGCCTTTGTTGATTGGCTTGGCCATCAGCATCTATGGATTAACCCAGGCAATTTTGCAAATCCCTTTTGGTTTATTATCTGACCGTTTTGGCCGAAAAAAAATTATCGTTATCGGTTTATTATTGTTTGCAACAGGCAGCGTTGTCGCAGCACTTTCTACAACAATTTATGGAGTATTAATCGGTAGAGCACTACAAGGAAGCGGAGCTATTGCTGCTGCAATTATGGCTCTTGTAGCCGATTTAACCCAGGAAGTACACCGCACTAAAGCCATGGGAACAATTGGCATCAGCATTGGCCTGTCTTTCGCAGTAGCTATTACGCTTGGTCCTGTTATTGGCGCCCACGCTGGTATTCAGGGGATTTTCTGGCTAACGGCGGGGCTGGCTCTAGTCGCTATTTTGGTTGTTATTTTTGTCGTTCCTAAGCCTTTACAAAATAAAATTCATGCCGATGCTGAATTAATTCCTTCACAATTTACAACTGTATTAAAAAACATAGAGTTACTTCGTCTTGATTTCGGAATTTTTATTTTGCATTTGATTCTGACCGCAAGCTTTGTTGTTATTCCTTTACTGATCAAAGATGCAGGACTGCTTCCGCAGCAACACTGGATGATTTATCTGCCAGTGTTTTTTTTCTCGTTAATCGTAGTCATTCCTTTCATTATTCTGGCAGAAAAAAAACAGAAAATGAAAGGCGTTTTTATTGGCGCCATCGTTACTCTGGTGATAGCTGACTTAGGTTTGTTTCATTTTTATTATCAACTTCCTGGATTAATTGCATTCTTATTTCTGTTTTTCGCAGGATTTAATCTGCTTGAAGCTACCCTACCCTCATTAATCTCCAAAACTGCACCTGGTGATTTTAAAGGGACGGCAATGGGCGCTTATTCAACTTCACAATTTTTGGGCGCATTTGTTGGTGGCACCTTGGGCGGGTATGTCTTTGGTGAATTTGGTGCCGGCATGGTTTTTTTACTTTGTGCCATTTGTGGCGGTATCTGGCTGATTGTTTCAATATTTATGAAGTCTCCAAAATATCTGGCCAATATGTTAATACCGTTAAATTCGATTGAAAAAGAAAAAGCAGATAAGTTTGTTACAGAACTTCTTCAAATTCCCGGAGTTGCTGAAGTCAAAGCACATTTTGATGAAGCAGTTGCCTACTTAAAAGTGGATAACCAACGTCTAGATAAAAATCAATTGCAAAATTTAATTTCGCAGTGGTCAAGCTCCTGATGATAAAATCAAACCATCGCCTTTAGAAATTTTACGGAGAACAAAATGCTCAACAAAGTAATGTTGATCGGCAATTTAGGTGCCGATCCCGAAGTCCGCTATATGCCAAGTGGTGAAGCTGTTACCAATATCAGATTGGCTACAACTCGCAGATGGAAAGACCGTCAATCTGGAGAACGTAGAGAACAAACAGAATGGCATCGCGTGGTTTTCTTCCGGCGCCTGGCCGAAGTTGCTGGCGAATATTTAAGAAAAGGCAGTCAGGTTTATATTGAAGGGCGAATCCAAACCCGGAAATGGCAAGATCAATCTGGACAAGATCGCTATTCAACGGAAATTATTGCTGAAGAAATGCAAATGCTGGGCAGTCGCAGCGGAGGCACTGCTAATTTTTCTGACAATCAGCCAATGCAAGCCAGTTCAGCACCAAAACAGACAGCCCCACAAAATAATGCTGATACAAATAGCCCGCCTCCCGCATCTTATGATGATTTTGATGACGACATCCCTTTTTAGAAGCTTAGTCAGCTATAGTAAAAAACAGAAAAAAAGAGGAGGAGACCTTCAAAATAAGGAATTTATATCTAATAAAATTTTCCTTAAAACAAAAGGTGTTCACACAATGAAGACAAGCCAATCGGGTTTAAAACTGGCTGAAATTATTATTTAGATGATGTATTAAAATCATCATTTTGATTGTCAAATGACAGGCCAGCCCATTGCATTCATCATTTTTCGAGTATTGAAGGCCTCACAAAAAATAGGCGCAAAAAGCATCGTCTCGCAAACATATTTTTTTTTCACTCTGTGCTACGATCTGCGGAGCAGACAACTGGGTAGCGATTGACAATTTGGTAAAGCGAAGGAGCTATGGTTTACTGAATAAAGTGGCTACACTAAACCGGACATTTCTACTTGGGGTTGACAAATTAATTATATATATTTAATTCAAACAAAATATTTGTTAACCTATCCCTCTTTCTGATCGGTAAAAATTTTTCGTATGCACCCAATGCTTACCATTGCTATCCGTGCCGCTAGGAGCGCGGGCAACCAAATTCTTCGAGCTGTTGACAGTGTTGGGCAACTGCAAATTGATCAGAAAGGAAAAAATGATTACGCCAGTGAAGTGGATCGTCAAGCTGAAAGTGAAATAATCCGTATTATTAGTAAAGCTTATCCAAATCATGGTTTTCTGGCCGAAGAAAGTGGCCGCCAAAACAGTGACAGCGATTATATTTGGGTTATTGACCCTTTAGATGGCACAACAAATTTTTTACATGGCTTCCCTCAATTTGCTGTTTCCATTGCTTTAAAAAACAAAGGGGTCCTTGAAGTTGGAGTGGTTTATGACCCTCAACGGGATGAGTTGTTTACTGCGGAACGCGGCGGCGGAGCGATGCTGAATAATCGCCGTATTCGCGTTACACGACAAACCAGTTTGACTGGTTCATTATTGGGTACCGGTTTTCCATTTAAAAAACAGCAACATCTGGAGCCTTATCTAGGCATGTTCAGAGCACTATTTATTGACTCAGCCGGCATCAGACGCGCAGGTGCTGCAGCGCTGGATTTAGCCTACGTGGCTTCTGGAAGACTTGATGGTTTTTGGGAAATCGGTTTACATGAATGGGATATGGCTGCAGGAGTACTTTTAATCAAGGAAGCTGGCGGTGTCGTAACGGATTTTTCGTTTAAAGATAAATTTCTGGAGTCAGGAAATTTAATCGCTGGAAACCCTAAAATGCATCAACTTATATATCAAGCAATTGAACCTCATGTCACTGACAGCCTAAAATAATTCTCTTTCTACCATTTAATTCCATAATGGAATTAAAGCGAATATATCTTCCGCGTTTGAGAATGCCCATTTAGAATACGTCAGCGTTTGTGAAAAGCTGGGCGAAAAAACTATAAATAGCAGGCTATTGGAAGATACTTAAACGACATCATTCGCAAAAAATGGTGTAATTTAAATGAGGTATTAATCGTCAATGGTGAACACATCCTTGTGTATCTACTCGCCTGTTTTAAATTTGGATTAAAAACTTGACTGTGGAATTCACATGCAAAGAATAACTCAGTTGTTATTTGACGATACCTTGAAAACTTCTTTAGCAACCCACTGTTCTTAGCCAGAGCAATTTTAATCTTCTTGCTTTTGCGTTGGTCTCATTACAATATTACTGAATAGTGCGGAAGTTGCAAAAACTAAGGTTGAAATTATAAATTGCCCAGATATAAAACTCCAAACGCCCGCAACAATTAAAGTTCCAATGATTACGTCTCTTGTAAATTCGCTCATGTTTTTCCTCTCAATTATTGAATTAAAGTTACAAGAATAGTGATTTATTACTATATTTATATGAACAAGCTCAAAATATTCATATAACTAGCACTTAATTTTCAATTATTTGAACACCATCACATTTTTAAAATTAAGTTAATTATGTTTTCAACCTACAAGAGGGTCTTTTTTTTCAGTTGTTATCTGTTTATTAGCCTTAACAGCTGGTCAGCTGATACGCTACGAGAGCGTCAATACGCGATTGAAATACTCAAAGATCTTCGTTTCGGTTCGGCTATTTATCTTGGAAAAAATAAATATCTTGCACTTTATACTGATACCGAATCGGCAGAAAACAGAGGCACGGCTATTTTATTGCACGATACCGGTCAACACCCGGATTCAAAACCTTTAATTCATAACCTACGAATCCAATTGCCAGAACATCAATGGGCAACTTTGTCCTTGCAACTCCCTATCTACGAATATGGCGCTGAGACCAATCAATCTTTTGATTTATTTCCGGAAGCATTTGAACGTATTCAGGCAGCTATCGATTTTCTACAGAAAAGCGATGTAAAAAATGTCGCATTGGTCGGCTATGGAATGGGAGGGTTAATAGCGGTTGCTTATGTTTATGAATCAAAAAATAAAGCAGTCGGGGCTGTTACTGCAATTAGTCTGCCCATCTCTGAAACTGAGAATCAATTCTCTGATACATTAACTTTTCTAAGCAAAACCAACCTGCCAATACTTGATATATATGGTTCAAAAGATATCGCTACAGTCAGTAAGAAAGCAAGAAAAAAACGTATCGCAGCCAAACATAACCCTCAATACCGGCAAGTTGAGATTACTCAAACTCAAAGACCCTACCAAAATCATCAAGACCTTATGATAAAACGTGTTTATAGTTGGTTAATTCAGGTTTCAAATAATTAAGAATAAACCACTTTACCACCCTCAGAAGAGGTAATAATTTCACCAATATTGTAAACAACCTCCCCTTGGTTAATCAAAATTTCCTTGGTTTGTAATTCTTGTTCTTGTGGAACACAAACAATCATTCCGATACCACAATTAAAAGTTTTCAGCATCTCAGATTCTGAAAGGTTTCCTTGCTCTTGTAACCATTGAAAAACGAGTGGTTGCGACCAGGAGTTCAAATCTATTGATGCCGACAAACCTTTTGGTAAAACGCGAGGTAAATTTTCTGTAATTCCTCCACCCGTGATATGCGCTACAGCATGCACTGAGACTGACTCAATCAGAGCCAGTAAAGATTTAACATAAATCCTTGTTGGCTCCAACAGTATCTCGCCTAGGATTTTACTGTCTACAGTATCAGACAGTGCTACACCACTTTGCTCGATAATTTTACGAATCAAGGAATATCCGTTGGAATGCGGGCCGGATGAAGCAATACCCAGAAGTTTGTCGCCCACTTTGACTTTTGATCCGTCTATCGCTTTGTGTTTATCAACAATACCAACACAAAACCCCGCCAAATCATAATCACCATCAGCATACATACCTGGCATTTCAGCAGTCTCACCGCCCACCAAAGCTGCTCCGGAAAGCTGGCAACCTTGGCCAATACCTGCAACCACAGAAGCGGCAACTTCAACATCTAGTTTGCCACAAGCAAAATAATCCAGAAAAAATAAGGGTTCAGCACCTTGTACGATAATATCATTCACACACATCGCTACCAAATCGATACCGATTGTATTGTGAACATTCATTTCACTTGCGAGCTTTAGCTTGGTACCGACTCCATCAGTACCAGAAACCAGAACCGGATTTTGAAAACGCTCCAAAGGCAATTCAAACATTGAACCAAATCCACCAAGACCTGCCAAAACACCTTGAGTACGGGTGGCTGCAGCAATGGGTTTTATTCGGTCAACCAGAGCATTGCCTGCTTCAATATCTACACCAGCATTTTTATAACTTAGACTTTGTCGATTTTGTTCACTCAATGTTATTCTCTTACTGCTAAAATTAAACTAGAATCGGTACTTTCGAAAATTATGAGATACCGTTAAATCACTGCGAGCGCATCAATTTGCAAGGAAGATGGGTTATGGATCACCGACTTACAAATCCAACCATTAATGAGCAGCAGGTCTATTTGACGCCCTATTGTACAAGACAAAATTATTTCGTGTGAGGTTATGCAACGACTTTTAAAAGCATTTTTATTTATTTTACTCAGCCATTCTGGAATCTTACTTGCTGTTGAAGTACAAGAACTATTTGAAGCTGAAGTTATCACCCAGAGCCAGTCTCCAAATGACCGTAATAAAGCAATTAAAGACGCTTTAGCTATTGTATTAGGAAAAATTATGGCAGGGGAAAATATTTTTGAAGACTTAACTGTAAAAATGGCCCTGAAGGATGCCCCTCGCTATACCACCCAATACCGATATTCACTGATCCCTTCAAATTCCGATGAAAATTCTGCGAGACTCATGCGCGTCAAATTTGATCAAGATGCACTATTGGAACTCATGCGGTCAAGTAAACTCGGTATCTGGAATGAGGTTCGCGATGAAACCCTGGTATGGTTAGTTGTTGAAAAAAATGGCAAAAAACAGATTTTTAATGAAGAATCCATGCCTGACATTGCCAATGCACTGACTAAAGCAGCTAAACGCAAGGGGCTGCCATTATTGTTTCCTTTAATGGATTTGCAAGAAAGCCAAAAAATCACCATCCCTGATATTTTGGGAGCCTATTCCGATAAACTACTAGAAGTTTCAAAACGTTATGCAACCCCTTCTATTCTGGTTGGACGCGTTAAAAAATATAAAAAATGCTGGAAATCGGAATGGGCATTGTATTTTAATAGCGACATCAAACAGTGGAGCAGTGAATGCGTGGCTTTGGATGAGGCAATTCTTTCCGGCATGCAAGGGACATACGATAAACTTTCAAAATTTTATGCGGTCAACCCCGACACTCTGGAAATTGATAGCGTTATTTTGAAAGTATCCGGGGTAAAAAATATGACTGATATGAGCAGAATAACGGATTATTTAAGCTCTTTACCTATGACAGAATCAGTCAATTGGTTAAAGGTTAAATCCGGTATTAATTACTATAAGGTAAAAACTTCTGGTAGCCGTCGCGCATTTATCGATGCCGTTGGTCTCGGAAGAATTCTCGATCCATTAGATCCAGATGATATGCAGAATAAGAATGAGTTAAAATATCGCTTGCTACCCGATACGATACGGTAATAGTAATAAATAAAAAATGGCAATAGGAGGGGTTTTCCAATGACAATTAAAAAAAACATCATTTCGCATCTTTCAATGTTATTTATCATAACAAGCTTTACTTTTTTCTCTCAAACAACATCAGCCTATGAGGAAGATAAAAAAACAGAATGCAAGCCTCCCAGGCTTCGACGCATTAAACCTGAAAGTTATACTAAAAACCATTCTGAAGTTCCGCCTGAAAGTGAATTTTCATTTACACTGCCTGTTTGGACTGACCCTGAGAAGGTGACAGTGACAGTAAAAAAAATACCTACAAAAGTAACGGTGGAAGATCATGGGAGTTTTTTTCTGGTCAAAGGAAATCTTCCTGCTGAATTAGAAAACACCTATGCACGGGTTAGTGTCAGGGCTGTTGCCAAACTCGGGTGTCTAAAAAGAGACGGCTGGCTATTAAAAATTTCTGAACGAATTGTTGCTAACCCGGAGCCTGAAAAAGAACCTGAGCCCGAATCCAAGCCGGAAAATAGTTCTGAAAAGCAACAACCTGCTAAAGCTCAATAAGGGATTTTTCCAGGATAAGTATTCCAGGCTTGAAAAGGTTTATTGGCATCTGCAATTTCGATTTGTAACATCGGTATTTTTCGTTGCTCGGGCGCTAGTTGAATTTCTTCGTAAATGAAGCTGTCATCAAAACCTGCTTTTGCAGCATCTAAGCGATTGCAAGCAAAATAAACCTCTTTCAGTCTGGCCCAATAAATTGCCCCTAAACACATTGGACAAGGTTCGCAACTGCTGTAGAGCACACAATCAGTCAATCGAAAATCATTACTTTTTTGACAAGCAAGACGAATTGCAAGAACTTCAGCATGGGCCGTTGGATCATTATTTTTGGCAACCAAATTCGCACTACTGGCTAATATTTGTTCATTGTGAACAATAACGGCCCCATAAGGGCCTCCGCCATTTCTTGGATTTTCGATTGCAAGATCAATAGCCTGCTGTAAAAATTCTATTTTCACTATTCCAAACCCAGAGGGTTCTTTGGGTCAATACCATCCATAAACGGTAACCGTCTATCTTTATTGGTAATCTGGTAAACCTTTCCTAACCAGTTATTAATCACCGCCTTGGCCGTATCTCGCCAGGTATTATCCAAATTTCCAATAATTTTTTGTTCAGGGAAAACTTCCAGCTTGGTACCCAGGCTTTTAGCTTCAAGCACATGGTTTTTGTAATCCAACAAAACTTGTTGTGCCTCCTGATTAAAATAATGCTCTGGAAATGGCGGGTAATCTTCTCTTTCATTCTGAAAAAAACGTATGACTTCCCGTTTATATTCTTTCATCAGACTGATTTCGTCATATTCAGGATGGCCTTGAAAAAAAACAATTCTGAAGCCATCTGGACTGACCGCCAAATGAACACCTGCTTCCTCGCTGACGGCCAATACTTTAAGTTTTTTATCCTCCATGTCTTGCTGGAAGATTTCGTTATATCGTGAATGTGGCACATCAAATCTGGTGTTAATCTCCGCAACTAAAGGGTGTCGCCGATCCAGCAGTTTATGTGGATAAACTCCCCAGCGTTTGCCAGTGGGCAGTGGAGTTCTTTCAATGCCATAGCAATAATGAATCAACGCATGTGTTGCCAGACAGGAACAAAGAATGGATGTCACATTTTTTTTTGCCCAATCAAAAACTTCAGTTAGAGGTTGCCAGAAATCCTCTTCAGGAATGTGTGGGTGGGTGACATTTGCACCGCTGATAATCAGTGCGTCCAGGCCATCCTGCTTGATTTTTTCAAATGATTCATAGTATTTTTCGATATGTGCCTTCGCCTCAGGGCCACGTTCCAAACCCTCAATCGTAAAAGGATGGACATGAAACTGAGCAATTTGATTACAAGCGCTAACCAATCTGAAAAACTGCCTTTCCGTCGCTTCAAGCGCTGAATCAGGCATCATATTGAGCAAACCAATGTGAATTTCCCTGATATCTTGATGACTGGCCCGATCCGGTTGTAATATTTCTTCACCTTCATTTCGCAAGCGCTGAAAAGTAGGCAAATCAATATGAGCAACAATTGGCATATTCTTAGCCTCCTTTATTATTTCGATTGATCATCAATCGCATTTGCAATTAACTGAAGAAAATCTTGTTCCCCTTGAATTGTTGCAGCCTGCCCTGCATCAATTGTGTAACCATACTGCTCAGCGATTGCCTGGTAACGAGGTAGCCTGGATTTAAAAAGTTCAGGAAAAACCCAGCGTACAAAATCATCCGGGTCAATCTCATCAGTACCACTAAGCTTATTCAAGTTTAAATAATCATTCAACTTTTCATCAAGAAAAGCCTCCCGGTAATACATAGGCTTGGGATCAGTGACAGCACGATCGATAATGGTTTGTTCAAGGCTTTCCGGGATCTTGAGGTAGACGATCAAGGTATGCTCAGCAAGGACAGACAATGTTTCTGGATCATCCAGTTCGCAAACACTACCGCCTGCATCATTGATAAAATGTTTATAACCGTAAATATCTTCAGCTTTATGAATGAACTCAGGAACATCTTGCATCGCCATAATTTCAGCATGCCGGTGAAGATGCTGCCGTCTTTTAAATTCATTTAATGCCAAGCCGCCCAATTCAGGACTGCCAATTTTCCCCAAAAAGCTGGAAACAGGTGTCAGATTATCAACAGTGATGTTATTGCAAATATATATTGAGTCTGAAAGCAGCAATTCCCGAAGAAAAGGCACATCCATTGCCTGGCGTTTAATATTATCCAGAATCGGTTCTTCAAGATATTTAGTGCCAATGCGATAATCACCGGAATAATGGAACCATTTCTCTTTAGGTAATTTATTAGCCAATGTAGTTTTCCCGGCACCGGACATGGCTAACAAGGTAATTCTTTTTGATTCCCAATCCAGGAACTGCTGGGCACTCATTTTCATATCTTGAATTTTCTAATTGGAATGTTAAAGATGGTTATCTTAACAGGCTCATAAATAAGGAACGAACATGAAATAACTTTAACAACTGGCTTGTCTTTTTATCCGTCTTCTGCGTTGTAAAAATAGTTACATAGCTGGCTATACGCCTATTTATACGCCTTGAATACGAATAAAAATTCTGCGCCAGTTGCTAAACTTATTCTGTGCCCGTCCCTAAATGAAGGGTGTTCGCTGTTTAAAATAAACAAACTTCCAAAATTTTTCAGCCAATTTACCACTATAATCAAAGTCTTTTCGAAAACCTTTCTTTTTGAAAATTTCAAGTCAGTAAACTCGGTAGTAATCTTGCTTTGCAGTTTGCCAGACCTGGTATGTCATCATACAAGTCGCATAAAGAGAGATTAGATCTAAAGGAACCCCCAATCCAGCCACATCAATTTCCAGAAAAAACATAATGACCAGGGTCCAAACTGAATTATAAACCAAACTGGCTAATACTAATGCGGTATAGAGGTAATCTGAACCCGTAGTGACGGGTTTGTCCTTATAAACTTTATAACCAATATGAATAATTACAATTCCAGCAATAGCGTCCAAAATTGTAAAAATAAAAGGCCCGGTATCCCAGATATAATAGATGATAATACTCCATAGAACAGAATACTCCAGGCCAAAAATCATGATAAATTTTTTAAATTTATCCATTGTTATACTTTTTCATTGTACTGCTCACCTTTAAGGTTATTATTTTCTGATTTCACTGAGTATTTCACCATTATTATTCAATGTTACTGCCAAAATATTTCCTGAAACCATAAGATCAATATCGTATTCCTCACCATATCGATTAGGGTTATTAATCATTTTTACGGCCAAAATTTTGTAGTTAGGATACGTTGATTGCAAACTTTTAATTGCCTGATCAGAAATGATATTAAAAGAATGTTGTTCCACAAAAATAATATTAGTAAATAACTGACCATTTGGCCTGAATAATTCACCCATTTCTTCTTCATAAGGCGTATTATTTTGATCAACTTTACTTTCTTTAAACGTCACTTGATAAAAAGGTTGCCCGAAATGAGTTTTTTCTTCTACAAAAACCTCCTTTGCCTTAGGATGATATTTTTGAATATAGTCTAAAGCTTTTTGTGGTAACTCTTGCTTACTAATAATTTCAGCATTTACAGTCATTGATATTAAAGTCAATATTACCCATAATGTTTCAAACAATTTTTTTTGCATACTTAAATTCTCCATTAACTAGATTTTAAAATTCTGATACTTGCTTTTTATATTGCATATTATCGAAATTATCAGATTCAGATAAGGTCCAATAGTTTCAAACCCGGCGGTAAAGCTTCGCCAAAAACTTGTTTTTCTTGCTGTTCATCCAGCTCAATTACTTCCATCACCATTTGTATCCAGGATACAGGCGCTTTAGATATCTTGAGTTCTTCAATAACTTGTTCCCGCAGTTCGGTATTAATATCCCTGACCCGATCGCCAGTCATCCTGGCCATTAATGTTGCAGCAAAACCCGCCTGCGGTATTTTTTTCCAGTCAACAGTCAAACACTGTCGCAGCCAGGATTCGATCTGACCAGGAGGGATAACAAAATGGTCACTACCATGAAATAAATTTCTGGACCCAATACGCCCAACAGCCCACCAGCTTTGCACTGACTCACTTGGCTTTTGCAAACGCTTTAATAACCATTCGCCGAGTTGAATTTTTTTATCGACTGGCAACCGCTCCAATGCCCCCGATAATCTGACCATTTCATCATAACTACGTAATTTACTCTGCTTGGCAATATTTCCCTGTCTTGCCGAGGCAGGATTAATATATTTCGCCAAATCAGTATAAATTTTTTCCTGGGCTAGGGTATCCAGGCCACCAGCAATTCGCCGCCACAAAGTCCACCATTCAGTCCAGTTTTGGGTTTCTGTGACAAACTGGATGCCATTTGGATAAATTTTCCATAACTGTTCAACACGCCAGTCATCCAGTTGATAACCAAACCCGGGCCTAAGACAAAAGCCGGCTAAATTCAACCATGCACGTTCATGATTCATTGAGCGACGCCTGTTTTTCATGGTTTCAAGCAATACCGAGAATAATTCCCGTAATAAAAGTGTATGCCATTCACTGCGCGGTCCAAGAATCTTTTCCAGATCACTGCGTAAGCTTTTTACAGCTTTCGGACTAATGGACTTTGATTTACTGCCAAAAATTTCAAAAATTTTTTCAGTTGCCTGATGAAAATTATCAGGTAACCCCTTACGTTGTACTGGCTTACTTTTCCGCCGTATCTCAAATTCAACATCCCAACGCTGATTAGGATTACCCACTGCAACACACTGGATTTTTAAAGTCCCAACCTCTGTTAAGGTAACCGCCAGTTTAACAACCACTTCGCTGTTGGTTATTCCTTGCTGCTGCTCAAGAGCAACCGCTAATGGCGGTAAATCGTGGAACCGGTCATCCATTTCATTAACAAGTTCCCCCGGTTTTAAATCATTTTCTCCAGTTAAGGACGCGAGATGAAAACGTACTGGCTGCCCTAATCGCAAAGAAAACTGTCGATTTTCCAGAATAATTTCAGCACCCTCTTCCGTTCCCTGGGGCAAAATACAGATAGCCTGTCGAGCTTGATTAACTTCGGATTCAACGATAAGAAAATAACTTCGCGATACACCGCCACCGATCTTTAATTGTTGACCTTTTCTGGCAATGGCATAACTAACAGCACCGAATGCAACCGCCAATTCCGGGTGTATATTTTCCAGATGTTTGACTGGCTTTTCGCTCCATGAGACCAACAAATCCATAACCCGCTGGCTAATAACTTTGCTGCGAAAAACACCACCATTAAACAAAACCGCATCAGGAACACCATGTTCCTCGCCTGTCGCTTCTCTGGCAGCTTGTTTATACAAATTCAGAAAAGCGGCAATATGTTTGCTAATGGCCGGATCAGCTGCATAAGGCAAACCAAACTCCACGACACCACTACGTTTTTTGTCTGGAAACTGATCAATGGTTGATAAGGGAAAAAACCCGTCCAACGCAATTGAATTTACTTCCTCCCTGGTCAGCTCTACGGAACGCGTCCCGCCAATCAGACGCGACCCACCACCTAATAAAGTAACCGCATATTTTTCTGGCGCAACATCGCTAAGTAATTGTTCCTTGCAGACCCGGCACTGTTCAATAAGTTGCGACAATTGTGCAACTGATAATCGTTTGCCATCAGGGCTCAGATCTTTTTCAACGCGATGAGCCAGCGTCAAGTCAATATTATCGCCACCCAGCATTAAATGATCGCCAACCCCTATGCGTGTCAGTTTTGGTTCAGAACCACCTGTTTCAACTTTGATTAATGTTAAATCTGTCGTACCACCGCCGACATCACACACCAGTAATAAACGGACATCCTGGAGCGCCTGATGGAGACCAACTTGATGGCGATGCAACCAGTCATAACAAACAGCTTGCGGTTCTTCCAGCAAACGCAATTTTGAAATCCCAGCAATCCGCGCCGCTTCCAGGGTTAATGCTCGCGCCGCCTCATCAAATGAAGCAGGGACAGTAACAACAATATCCTGATTTTCCAGTAAGGCATGCGGGAATTTTTGATTCCAGACAGCGCGAACATGAGCCAGATAGCTGGCGCTGGCATCAAGAGGAGAAATTCTAGGAACATCTTCGCCGCTCCCCCAAGGCAGAATTGCGGCAGTATGATCTATTGAAGGATGAGATAGCCAACTTTTAGCGCTGGTTACCATTCTGCCCTGAGTTTTTGCACCTAATATTCTGGCAGCTTCACCAATCACAGCAGCATCGCCAGATGGTGAATAAGCAATATCAGAATCAGCCATTTCACCTTCAGCTGGATGATAACGAACCGATGGCAACAAATCCCTGGCTGCCACTTCCCCCGGCGCGACCAGTTGTTCGATTTGAAAAAGCTTGATTTGTTGATCTGACGGGTCGGCACTGGCATAGGCAACAACGGTATGAGTTGTCCCTAAATCAATACCGACCAGGTATTGTGGCTTTGAATTTTGCACGTTTTCGTTACTGAAATTTAATCCTGCTGAGTTTCTGTTGCTTGGACTTCAGCTTCAGCCTCATCACCAGCACGAACATCAAATTCAATTTTCCAACGGCTGCCATCCTGAGTCGACACGGCTTGTAACTCGAGCGTTCCCACTTCAGTGACTGCAGCACACAAATGCACGGGAATTACTTCTCCAGGCGTATGATTTTCTACCGGCAAGGTAATTTCAATTTCATCCAGTTCTTCAAGCTCACCCTCTGGCCAATGTTCAAGTCTTGCTCCGACCTGATCATCACGACGAACGGTGGAACTAAAAAAACGGAATCTGACCGGCTCGCCAATCACCAAACCGAACTCATCACCTGCCAATTCCTGTTCAGTCCCCTCTTCCATGCCAAAAGGTGCGATACACAACGCCTGCAATTCAGGCATCATTCCAGGTACAGCAGGCATAGCACTTTCGACACCGACATAATAAGCCGCAGCAGTACCGCCTTTGATTCTAACCCCTTTACCTTTTCGGACAAAACCATAATAAGCCGCTCCGCGGGCTACTGCCAAATCCAGATCAGCGCCCTCAAGTAATCTTGCCCCGGGTGCAGCTTCACTCGTCAACCATGAATTAAGAACCTCCATTAGCCGTTGGCCCAATAAATCTGATTTTAAAACACCACCATTGAATAACACAGCTGATGGATGCAAAAAACTGGCATTTTCAGGTAAAGAAATATCCGACATTTCTTCCCTTGCTGAAAGTTGCTTCGCCAAAAATGCGGCAAGGTGACGGGTTATTCCAGCATCCTGGGCATAGGGAAGCCCTGCTGTTCTCAGGCCACTTCTGGCACGACTAGCCGGTCTTTCATCGACAGAAATATTTGGGAAGAATCCCTCCACCAGCACACGATTGACTTCTTCGCGTGTCAATTCGGTACGAAGTGTCCCACCAATTAGTGACGAACCTCGGCTGGGAACCACCAAGGGAATATTATCAGCTCCAGGGTCGCTGAGAATTTGCTCCTTGGCATCACGACAGCCATGGGTCAATGCTTGAATTTGCCAGGCTTCCAGGCGTTTACCATCCTGTTCCAATTTTGCTTTAACGGTGTAAGCCAATGCCAGATCCATATTATCGCCACCCAGCAAAATATGATCACCAACAGCAATACGCGTCAATTCCAGATTGCCATCACTTTCTGTCACAGCAATCAAGGATAAATCAGTGGTCCCGCCACCAATATCAATGACCAGAATAATATCACCAACTCTTGCCTGGTTACGCCATTCACCTTGGCTTCTTTCAATCCAGCTATACAGTGCAGATTGTGGCTCTTCCAATAAAATTGCCTGATCCAACCCTACAGTTTTAGCGGCATCAACTGTTAATTCACGGGCCGCAGGATCGAAGGAAGCCGGAACCGTAATTGTTACATCCTGTTGATTTAACGGAGCATCAGGATATTGATGATTCCAGGCACTGCATAAATGTTCCAGATAAGCACAAGTCGCCTGAAACGGAGAAATCCGCTCAACCTCTTCTGGCGCTTCGGCAGGTAAAATCGGAGCTTTGCAATCTACCCCGGCATGACATAACCAGCTTTTGGCACTGGAAACCAACCGAATCGGAGTTTTACTGCCCAGGTTCCTGGCAATTTCCCCGACAATATGTTCCGGATGTGGATTCCAGGGTAAGGCAATTTCCCCTCCGGAAATTTCCGCTTCATGCGCCTGATACAAAAATGACGGTAATTGTGATTTTTCTTCAACCGTACCCGGCGCAGTCAATTGCGGGATTGGTAGAACTTCCTGAAGAATTTCGGTTTCTTCAGATTGATTCATATCAACCCAGGACAGCACACAATGAGTGGTACCCAAATCGATGCCTACAGAAAAAGCCGGACCTGCGTTATCAGACCCGTTATCTTGGGTAACTGAATCAGCTTCACTCATAATTCCACCTCTGCAGGCGCAAGAACGCTGGGATTATGATGTTCGGTCAATTTTGGCAATTTCACATTGATTGCTTGCCAGCCTTTGTGGATTAAAGCGCCGGTAAAAGGCGGCTCACCAACAATATTACCCGTCAAACGCACTGCTGATGCATCAAATCCTTTATCCAAGGTAATTTTATTACCTTCCTGTTCTGTACGAATAGGCTTTAAATCAAAATGCTCATTAATTACCTTACGGCATCCTGCATGTACAACACGCGCAGCGGCGCCTACTTCATTATCGCTATAGTTGCTGATATCTTCCTTGATGAAATCAATAAACCGGGCTTCTTTTTGTAACAGCCCTAATAATTGCAAGGCTGAATCAGTCGTAGCTTCCTTGAGCACCACTGGCTCCTGAGCCGGTGCTGGCACTTCGACTTCAACGATTTTCTCAACTTCAACGATTTTCTCGATAACCTTGGGTTCAGGCTCCGTTGTGGGTGTAGCTGCAATTAATGCCTGCTGCTTGGCTCTTCGCGAAGCTCCTGCCAGCATTGCCAGCAGTAAAAAAATCAGCAACAAAGCAAGCACAAAAACAATGCCTGCCAAAATCGCATGATACAAATCAAATGTGGTCGGGATCAGGGATAAATCGATATTATAATGAGTATTCATTGGTTATCCTGTAGTCAATTATTATTTTCTTGATGCAGCAATCAGCATAATTTCTTTCAACACCTTACGTGCTGTTTGGGTTCGGGTCATTTTCATATAACGATCAGCAGATTTTTCTGGTACTTTTTCCTTAATAAAGGTTTCGCGCACATGCGCCAGGGATTTTTCGCATTGTTTTAAAATTTCATCCGTTAACTTTCTGGAATCCATTTTCACCTTCATGCGTTTTTTCACTTCACTGGTTATGCAGGTCATATATTCATATTTTGATTTTTGGATATTGGCGATTGTTGAATCTGACAGGGTTGTCGCCTGCCATTCCTCTCCTGATTTATCGACAGCCAAAACCTGCAAGGAAACAGCAAAAAAAATCAGTAACAGAAACTTTCTCATAGAACTCTCCGGAAAGAACAGTAAATAAACAGCAATTTTACGCGATCTGAGGGTATTGGACAATAAACCCGGCAACGTGAGACGACTCCCCAAGTTATTAAATATTCAGCATAACTTTTTGTATTTTTTCAAGAAAAATGCAGCCATTAATATACTCCTGACAACCATGAAACATGTAAAAGCCAACCATAAGCCATGATTTTGCAAAGACAAATTAAAATAATAAACTGGTAAATAACAGCCGAGCACTGAAAAAACCATAATGTCGCGCATTTGCTTCGACAAGGTTGCCCCTACAAAAACCCCGTCAAATAAAAAACTCAGGAATGAAATTAATGGCAATGCCAGAAGCCAGGGAAGATACTCCAAAGCTGTGTTTCTGACTGATTCCAGATTTGTCAGCAGATAGATAATGTCCTTGCCAAAGAAAAAGTAAATCATAGAAAAAACAATAGCGATCAGCAACGACCATAAACCCGTTGTCAATACGGCTTGTTTCAGCAAAACTTTATTTTTCCTGCCGATTGCCCTGCCAGTCAGAACTTCCGCCGCGTTGGCCAGACCATCCAGGGTATAGGCCAGAAAAGTCTGAAAATGAAGCAGCACCGTGTTAACCGCAAGAATTATTTCGCCAAACCGGGCACTTTGAGTGGTAAAAAAAGCAAACGTAAAAATCAGGCATAAGGTTCTGATAAACAGATTCTGATTGATATACAGCATTGCTTTTAATTTTTTAAGCTGAAAAACTTCCGGCCAAACCGGTCCACGCATCAAGAATTGCTTATTCCTCAACAACAAAATAATGGCTAAAACCAGTCCGATATATTCAGCACAAACTGAAGCCAATGCGACACCCTCAACAGCCCATTTGAATTTAACCACAAACAGTAAATCCAGTGCGATATTGCTAAGATTCGTGGTAATCACTATAGCAAGCGGCGCTTTTACATTCTGCAAACCCAAAAGCCAGCCCGAGATTGCATATAAACTAAGTGTGGCAGGCGCACTCCATATTCGAATATCAAAATATTGCAATCCCAGATTTTCAATTTCCGGACTACTTTGGATAAGAAAAAAACCAAACTGCCCAATGACTTTTTGAGAGAGCAAAATCAGAAAACTGATCAGACCGCTGATTAACAAAGCCCGCCATAGTATGGCTCTTATTTCCGGCACATTATTCTGGCCAAATGCCTGAGCCGTCATTCCGGTGGTTCCCATGCGCAAAAATCCAAAGCCCCAAAATAGAAAATCAAAAGTCATCCCGCCGATTGCAACAGCGCCAAGATACAAAGGGGATGACAAATGTCCCATCATCGCGGTATCCACCAGGCCCAAAACCGGCGTGGAAATATTCGCAATAATCATGGGTAAGGCGAGTTGCCAGGTTTGTCGATGATTAAACATCTATACTTTGAATAGTTAGAAACGTAGAATTTTAATTTTCAACTCTGTTCAAACAGAGTGACTGGACTTGAATGTTTGATTAGAATTTATCACATGTACAAATATAACGGTTTATTAGTCCACCAAAGCCAGGATGAACAAGGCATTCTGGAGATCATTGAAGAAAAAGGGGTTCGCTCCCTGCATTTTGGCTCCAGTCCAAAACAAAGCAGTATGCTGCTTGATGAGCCAAACCGCTTATACTCACCGTATGCCAGAGCCATGATGGCCTGGCAGCTTTTCAAAGATAACCCTGAAAAGCTGTTAATGATTGGCCTGGGCGGCGGTATTCTAACAAAATATTATTTATACCATTTCCCTGAATGCCGCATTAAAGCAGTTGAGTATCGAAAAACTGTGGTCAAAATAGCCAGAAGCCATTTTGGTTTACCACTGGATCCGAGATTAAAAATCGTTATTGACGATGGCGGCCAATATATCCGAAAACAGGCTCGAAAACAGATTGATCACCACGACCTGTTGATTGTCGATGCATTCGATCAGGAAGGCCTGGCGGAACCAGTCAAGCAACAGGCATTTTTTGATAACTGTAAAAGTTTGTTAACCGATGATGGCATTTTAATCGTTAATCTTTGGAGCACAGATAAATCCTTGTTCGAGGAAATTGCCTGGTATCTTGGGCGAAGTTTTGATTGGCGGGTACTTTTTTTACCTGTCAGAAAAAGAGGTAATGTCATTGCTTTTGCTTTTTCCGAAAAAATGCCACAAATCACCCTCAAACAATTAAAATCCCGGGCCGAATACCTGAAAAACCAGTATCAGATCGAATTTCCCGGCTTTATTCGGGATTTTAAAAAACATAACCGGGAGATTTTTAAAAAGACCATTCGGTAATATTCGTTAAATACGATTTATCAATCTATTTCCCGAATCAAATCAAGCATATCTTCGACTGACATTTTGCCGCTGACATCGCCGCCCTCCAGCAAGCTATTTGCCAAATCGCGTTTGTGTCGATGTAAATCAACAATTTTGTCTTCGATAGTATCTTTGGCAACCAAACGATAAATGGTAACAGGTCTTTTTTGGCCGATCCGATGCGCTCGGTCAGAAGCCTGATCTTCCACGGCAGGATTCCACCAGGGGTCCATGTGTACAACATAATCAGCCGCAGTCAAATTAAGTCCGGCGCCGCCCGCTTTCAAACTGATTAAAAAAACATCGCCTTCACCCGATTGAAATGCGTTAACCGCTGTCTGCCTTTTTTTCATGGAGGTCGAACCATCCAGATATTGATAGCTGATGCCTTTTTTATCCAGTAATTCGCGAATCAAAGCCAAATGTGAAACAAATTGACTGAATACCAATGCTTTGTGGCGATTGGCTATAAGTTCTTCAACCAGCTCGTCAAAAGCTTGCAGTTTGGAGCTGCTAATATCGGTTTCTTCCATAATCAATCGAGGATGACAACATGCTCGGCGCAGTTTCATAATTTCCGCCAATACCTGAAGATGTTTTTGTCCTGGTGGCGCTGCTTGCTGCTGAACTTCTTCCATGGTCTGCATGGCGTGTTGGCGTAATGCTTCATACAGGGTACGTTCTTCAGCGCTCAGTTCAATATGTAAAGTTATTTCAGTTCGAGCCGGCAATTCTGTTAACACATCATTTTTCAGACGCCTTAAAATAAAAGGCTGGATCAATTTTTTCAGGCGTTGCTGGGTTCCATAATCTTTTTGATTTTCAATTTGCTGGGCAAAGCGCTCATTGAACTTTTTTATTGATCCTAATAACCCAGGATTAATAAAATTAAACAAATTCCATAATTCCCCTAAATGATTTTCAATCGGGGTGCCAGTGGTGATTAATTTGAAATCTCCTTGCAACGACATAGCCGCCTTGGATCGTTGAGTTTGTGGATTTTTTATCGCCTGGGCTTCATCCGCAACAATAGTGTGCCATTGTTTTTTAATCAGCTTTTCCGCTTCAGTTTGTAATAATCCATAACTGCAAACTATCACATCAAAGGCATCTGCCTGATCAAGCGTTTGCTGACGATCACCTTTGCCAAAATAATAGGCATTGAGTGTTGGCGCAAAGCGTTGAATTTCTTCCAGCCAATTATTACAAACTGATGTCGGCGCCAAAATAAGCGTTGGACCATGTTCTGCCCGCAATAACATCAATGCCAATGATTGAATGGTTTTCCCCAAACCCATATCATCAGCCAGACAGGCGCCAGCTCCCAGATGGGCTAATCTTGCCATCCATTGGTAGCCTTGTAATTGATAATCCCGTAACTCACCCTGCAAGGTAGAAGGGACTTCAGGCTCAAAATCTTTTGCTTGCGCCAATTTTTTCAATTGTTCACGCCAATGCTTGCCAGCCTTGACATTCATGCCTTCAGTAATGTCATCCAGCGCTTGAGCCGCCAAAGCATGGAAACGAAAATCCTTGCCATTTATTTCGCCCAATCCGGATAAATCATCCAGTCTTTGTCGTAATTCCTGGGTAAGCGCGATGATTTGCCCATCATCAAGCTTCAGAAAACGCCCGGGGGAAGCATTCAATAAACCGATCAGATTTTGCATTTCCAAAATCTGACTATCATCAATACTTATCTCACCAGAAACACTAAACCAGTCTTTTTCCTTGCGCACATTAAACTGCACTTGGGAAAATCCGGTTTCTCTGCTGATCCTGATCGCCTTGCCCTTAGGCCATTCCAACACCGCAAAATCCCCTAAACTTTGCAGTTGCAACAAAGCTTCCAGCGCCATTTCCGCATCATCCAGCTGCCATCGGGCATCAGTAACATGGTAGAGTGCCGGACAAGCCTCCAAAACCTGTTCCAGATATTGTTGTTCAAGATCAAAATTGCGACTGGTTTGTAACTGTTTATCATTGATTTCAGCCAGTACTGTTGATCCGCCAACACCCGGTTTATAAACTGGCCCGCCATCAGTAAAAGGCTGAACAAAAATTTCAATCTGAATCCCATCTCCAATGGGTTGCAGGTGAATATGCAGTCTGCTGTCTGCTTCCACCCTCTCTGCCAAACTAGACTGGCCGCCAATGTCTGAATGAACAGTCAGCATTGATGCAATCGCTGAGATTGAATCAATCACCTGCTGCTTGGCTTTTTTGGGTACCAGCAAACCTTCTGGTCCCAAAATATCAGCAACCTGGCGGTGCTCAGGCTCCACCTGATAAACAACGATATCATCATTGGCAGTTTTTTCCGCAACGACATCTGATTGATAAGGATAAGGTGTCAAAGCAATCAGCAATTTATCCTGTTGCTCGGACACCGCCAGCTGGATTTGAGATTTGGTCACAGAAACCGGCTTGTTATACTGTGGAGCGTCCTCCCAGAAAATATGAGGATGACCAATCGCTTCAATAATAGCCTTATCATTTAACTGGAAAATTTCTCGTGGACGATAACTGGAATAGCCATATTCATATTTCATTTCAATACAACGACAAATACGACGATCGTGCTCGGTCAAATACGGAAAGCTGTCGTTTTCATCTTGCAAACGCTTGAGTGCAACCGGTCGTCCCCGCGTCCATCGACCATTTTTTCCTAATCGTTGTTCTTTGGCAGTCAAACCAATTCCATAATCTCCAATCGTCCTAGCCGTCCAGATTAACCTTAGGTTCTGCTCGCTTGATAAATTATTTTTCTCCTCTGCTCCCCTCTTTTTTCCAATTCGGGCCAAGGCATCCAGAGAACGATGCCAATTTTCCAGATGAGGCAACAAATCCAAAATAGCTATGTGCGGAGACTGGCTGTATTTTTTGGCAATTTTCTCAATTTTTTTGTCAGCGACCGATAACCGGACCAATAAGGATGAGGAAACCGCAGCGAACCAGAAATAATCTTTTTTTTCGGCTTCAAGACATAATTTTTTTAACTCTTCAAAACTTTCGGTGTCCTCTTTAAACCTTTCAATTTCACCTAGCCAGTACAGCAACAACAAATTTAATAACTGGTCATAAGCAAAGTTGTAATACCGAAACAGCAAGTAACAGTCTGCATCCTGCGCTTTTTTTATTGCTTCATGGACATCCAGGCCAATCAATAATCTTGCTTCTGCCAGCTGACACTCACTTGTCGCCACTTGATTTTTTGTCGAAATTTTTAATTGCTTTCTAAGGGTAATCAAATTATCCTGTTTTTGTTTATAGAGCAGTGACAAATTCAGAATATGTCCGAGAATACTAGGTATAAAAACATTTCGTTTACGGGTTCGTTTTTTGATGAGATTTAATACTGTTTCGTAAATCAACCAGGTCTCTTCATAACGATTCTGCATAAAACGTAAAACACCCAGCAAAATCAAACCTTGTTCCGAATCATCCTGCTCCAGCAAATCATCAAGACCTTCAAGGTCGCCTCGCAACAAGTGTATCTTGACATGCTGATGAACAAATTCCCTGGGCAAGTTATCAAGCTGCCTGGACACAATTTCATTCATCAATTGATATTGAAAATTGCAATCTTCAAGTGTAGGGATTTTGACTGTCTGATAAGATTGCAAAATTGAAAGGCGCATACCAACAGGCAAGGCATCAAACCATTCACGATCAAATTGCTTGAACACTATATCTTCTAAAGTGCAGATCAATTTATCATGGAAATGACTTTCAAAGTTCTCCAGACATGAAATAAATAGCTGTTCTTTCCGTTGATATAAATAGATGCGTAACAGCTTAATATAATGCAAGTGCATTAAATGATGACTAATATAGGTATCATCACGCAATATAACCGGAACCAGCTTTTCTAAAAAACCTGGCTTTGCAACCGCCTTCTTGATTAATGGTTCTGAAATTTCCCTTGCACAAATCCAGCCTGCACTGGTTGTTTCAATAAGTTCCAGTTCTTCCAGTTTGCACCGTAGTGGTTTGGCAATTATGTTGGCAACAGCGACCTGCACACAACCCGATTTTTTGAGAAGATTTTGTAACCGTGTTTGCCCGACTGGGTTATAGATAACCGATAAGGCGAGTAAAATATCTTGTTCGCCAGTTGATAATTTATCAAAGCGATCCAGTAACTTTTTTTCCATCTATAAAAATTGGGGAGATTTATTTTGACTTTTAATGAGACCATCAGATTATCGCACATCACCAACAGGCGCTGCAAAAGCATCAGAAATCAGTTTTGAAACATTATCACCCGTTAACGATTTAAGGAAGGCCAACAGATCATCCATTTCTTTTTCTGATAAACCCAGTGGTTTTATCAAAGGATCAAGGTTTTCATTAGCAATTCCTCCCTGATTATAAAATTCAATGACTTGTTTCAGCGTTGAAAATTGGCCATTGTGCATATAAGGTGCCGTCAGAGCTATATTGCGTAATGTGGGTGTTTTATATTTCCAGCGGTCATCAGGGTTTTGAGTAATCTCATACAGACCCAAGTCATTAGGTTTACGTTCTGTAACAGTAGCAACGATGTCATTATCAACATCTATAAATATACCCGGAGCAACCTGTACACGCAGTTTATCTGCTTCTTTAGACATGGCCTGTTGATAACCAACCCCAGTATTATGTAATTTGTTATCCATGAACAAAGCATGATCTTTGCCTATAAGATGACAATTGTTACATCCCGCTTTGCCAGTAAATAAATCAAAGCCTTGTTTCGCAGATTTTGACAAAGCCCACTTATTGTTTTTATAAAACCATCGGTCAAACGCTGAATTTGCAGAATTCAATGTTCGTTCATAGCTGGCAATTGCCATACCAATAGTTTCCATCCCCGGACCACGGCCAAATGCTTTTTTGAAAAGCCCCTGATAGTCTGAGCTTTGTTTTATTTTATTGATAACAAAACCCACCGAAGGATTACCCATCTCATTATGTGCAAGGAAAGGTCCCCATACCTGTTGCTCCAATGTATTCTCTCGGCCATCGTGGAACAGCAATTTGGCAAAAGCAATGTTATATAAAGTTGGTGAATTGCGTCGCACTGTCCGTCCTTCAATACCGACAGCCGTTGCCATTTCATTACTGCTGAACCCCTGCTCTGGCACATGACACATGGCACAAGAAAAAGTATTGTTTAGTGACAAGCGGCGATCGAAAAACAGCTTTCTGCCTAGTTTTATCTTATCAAGAGTAAGCGGATTTTCAGTAGGAGCAGGAACTTTTGGTAATCCTAATGGGGGTTGTGTTGCATACTGAAGCAAATCAACACTACTGCCTTTACGGCTTAATAAATCAACAGATTGGGTTTGATAATCTGATTGCTCATAACCTGCTTTATGGTCTCCAGCCTTGTAAAGAGGCTCAAGATGATTTTCCTGCTGTTGCTGGCCTTTTGAATCTGTAATTTGTATCAATTTACTGTTTGTCTGCTCTAGTAATAACGTCCTAATATCATTAATTAATGTATCCGCATGCAGAAATGAGACACTATAAATATTACGGATATTACTTTTGGTATCAATTAAAAACACTCGCAAGATATGCGAAAAAGTCCCGGTAAACAGTCCATTTTCATCGTAAATTTTTTGACTGCTCTGCTGATAACTTTTAAGGATAGGTGCCAGCTCTTGTTCACTCTTTGTTGTTAGAAACCGCCAATCCAGACTGCCGCCCTGAAACCCTTTTGCATACTGCCTCATTACTTCAGGCGTATCGTATTCAGGATTAAAACTTAAGGTCAGAAGACGAACACGATCAGCAATTTCATTTTCCTTGTCTAATCTGGCCTTAACACGATGTAAAACAGAAGTTGCCAAGGGACAGCCATTGACATCATTACAACTTGAATAAATAAAACTTAACACCACCACTTTCCCGTGCATCAACTGACTCAGGGTGGTTTTATTGCCTTTAGAATCGATGATTCTGCCATTTGCAGCTTTACCCAGAATTGGTAACTGATAACTATCCGGCGGCGGTGCTGTAAAAGCTAACGGCCCATATCCAGGAGCTAATATTACGGCATTGGCTTCTGATGACTTAATGTTGTCAGCAAGACAACTGGTAAGCCATAGTAATGTTGAACAAAAAAGCCAGAATAAAATATTAAATAATTTGGAATATGGCATTTGGGATGACAAGGTTGTTGCCATCCGTGGCGATAAGAATTAATTACTTGTTAGTTAGTTAACAAGCCAAGGATATTTTTTGAGACTTCTGATTGCTTGTTTGCATATAGCGATTTAGCCCCAAAACGCATTTGATGAGGTCGGCCTAGTTTTTCTTTGATAAAATCAATCGAGAATTTTTCCGTTAGCTGCTTACCATCCCATTGGTAACTTTTAAAAAACTGTTCATTTTGATCTCCTTTTTTATCCCAGTTTGCCAATAATGAAGATGTGTAATAAAGACGTTTACCATCCCAACTGGATGAAACCATATTGACTTGCGATGCAATCTTCTTGCTATACACTTGCTTTGGATGGAATGGATCGGAGATATCAAATCCCCGGGTCATACCATCCATGAATGTATTCACCCATAACATCTTGTCATTACTTTGAATCGAGATATCAACCGGCAATGGAATTTTGGATGGGTCACCAATATCAGCTACCTCTTTTGCGTTCCAAACTCCTTTGTCATCTTCATAAATAAGCCAAATTTTTGATGTCAATGCTGTTGAAGTAAAGCAATAATTATGATTTGGATCCCATGCACAACGCAATTCCAAAGGTGCGCCGGGCACGTCAAAAACTTTCTTTGGCTGTCTGGTATGGAGATTCCAGAGAACTACCGTATTACCAAAACGCTTCATGGCCTCAGGGTCTTTTAACATTTTGCCGAAATCCATCATATAATTGGACCAGCCAGTAAAAGATGATGTCAACATGACATTTCGACGTGGTAAGGCACGAACATCATAACCATAACCATCCGCATATTTTCCCGTTTTAACTGCACCATTCAGATTACTATCCGTTGGCATCCAATGAGTTGTAATATATTCACCTTCATTGGTGTATTCAACCAATGCAGTACGACCTCCATGATCTTTATTGTTAGACAGTCCGGTTATCATCATCCGGCCGGGTAAAGCATACATGGTATGCGGCCCTACAACACCACCACTTTTTGCAGTAAATGAAGTGATGGTTTTATGTAATCTGGGTTTCGCTGGATTGGTGTGGACATCAAAGATAAAAATTTTATTGGTATCCAAACCTCCTGCCCAAAGATAATTTCGATCGTCTGTAAAACCAGAGTGATGCGCTTCATTTCGTCCACCTACAGACAATGAGTTAATCACCTTACCATATAAAGCCGAATTCGGATTTACATCTACTGTTACCAGTTTATCTTGTTCATCACCGAGGCCTTCCATCCCTAATGTCCATACATAAACATAGTCTTCCTGCCCAACAATTTTTGCCATATAGGGAGACATACAGGTTTCATCTGCCTGAACTGTCCCCATACCTAAGCTTAATAAAGTCATTGTTATTAACGACACCGTACCGGTTGTTAACCAAGCGGAAACCGCTTTGGTTGATTTTTTTATAATATCTCTCATGTTACATTTCTCATTTTATAGTTATCATCTTTCCCAATTTCTAATGCTTGGCCTCATTCATTTTCATAAAACCCAGCATCATTATTGGCATACAACATCTCAATTCATCACCTTGAATTGTTTACTGCAATTCCCTAGAAAACAGGCATTGCATCTCCCTGATTTGAAAACAAGCTTCCTTTTATAATCCTTCTTAGGAACGGACATGGAGTAAGTTCGGCAACTTATTTTCATGTGTTCCAATTCCTTCAAGTTATTCTGCTGTTGTTGGATCAATTATGGTTTTTATTTCCTCAATGCGATTAGCAGGAAAACCACCCTCCTCAGCATGCTGTCGAATGGTTTGTTCATCTGCAGCAATATAAACACAATAAATTTTATTGTTGGTCACATAACTTTCTAGCCATTGTATTTCTGGCCCCATTTTGTTGAGCACGGAACACGACTTTTGTGAAATACCTTGCAGTTCAGATTCTGAAAGTTTTCCTGCTCCTTCTAATTCACGTTCAATTATAAATTTTGGCATAAACACCTCACAGTTGATTTTCTCAAGCTTTAAAATATCCATCCAGTAAGTTGTTACAGCAACTTTTTAATGGAACAATCGACTTTTCAATTTTCATTCTTAACAATACCCCTTGCCAGGTATTTACCAATAAATCTGCCATACTTTCTGCTGTCAAATCTTTTCTAACGACTCCTTCCTGCTGCGCTTTCAATAATCCTTGCGTAATCAAATCACGATAACGATTAACAGCGGTTTTTAATGATGCACGGCAAATCTCACTGGTATCGCCCAATTCACCCATCAAATTACCCAAAAGACATCCGCCTTTAAACTGATTTTTTTCCAGCTCACCAATTAATTCATTAAAGTAATTTTTTAAAGCAGATAAAGCATCCACACCTGGTCTTCGCAAATGCCCCTGCAACTGATTAATAAAAGGCTCAATATAATGCTTAATAACTTCCGCACAATAGGCCTCTTTACTTTCAAAATAATTATAAAAAGAACCTTTCGGCACCTTCACAGCATCCAGAATTTCTTTCAGTCCAGTGCCATGAAACCCCTGATTCATTAGCATAGTAACTCCTTGATCCAAGAGCCGATCACGATTAATTTGCTTATTGATTATTCTAGCCATAGATAAAGTATACGACTGGTCGTCTTAAATGTAAAGCAAAAAAATATTATTTCAGGCGGAACAAATTTTCATTTTTTTCACACTCCGTTAATTCATTAAAAGATCAATCAGAATAGTAGAAATTTATCCTGCATTTTCTGGCAAGGTGTCACAGAAGCAGGAAGGACGTTGATAATGGCGTTCTGTATATAACTTTGCCATTTGATTGATTAACTCTAAAGGATCTTTTGAATATACCAATCGCGCACCACTATTTTTTTTAAAACTGGCGACAATATCAGGTATTTGCTCAGTAATTCCTCCACTACCCTGCAGTACCCCAATTAATTTTCCTTCATCATACGCAATTGCAAATTCACCAAGCGTACCCGAACGGCCTCCTAGAATAATTACCATATCACTGGAACGAATATTAGTTACTTCTCGGCCCATCAAACCGCTACCAGTATAAATTATCAAATCAAACACATCTGCAGGTGATTGGTATTTAGTCGACCCTGAAAAAAAATAATGGCCTGGAGCTACAGGTCGTCATTTTCCACAGAGAATTATTTCATTGCCAATTGCAACTGTTCTGTTGATTTTGAATAGTGAAACCAAAAAAAACATA
>Ga0256839_1000575_pt1 | contig 47145 bp, 40 predicted proteins | sample 354166metaG_FD_185968 | JGI IMG/M metagenome (GOLD analysis project Ga0256839, IMG submission 185968) | Hydrothermal vent microbial communities from Mid Atlantic Ridge, Atlantic Ocean - 354-166 | ecosystem: Environmental > Aquatic > Marine > Hydrothermal vents | place: Atlantic Ocean: Mid... | reverse complement strand
GTGCCGCCGCCGAGCGTCATCTGGCCGTCGCCAGAGCCATCCGGGATGGTGAGCGGATTCCGGCCGTCCTGCTGGTGGCCCTGGATCCGGACTGGTTGCAACGGGGGCTGCCGACACCGAAGCGCGGTGCTTTCGCCATCACCCAGGGCGATTTGACCCTGTTACGGCGTGGGGATGGTACGTCGGCGGCGGGTCCCAGCGCCACGATCCCGATCCCGGGAACCCGCTGGCAGTTGCGCTACTGGCTTCCGCCCACCGAACCGGGGGGAATCCAGTGGGCGGTTTTGGCGGCGCTTTCGGCGCTGCTGCCGATCTTCGCCCTGCTGTACGCTTGCCGCCGCTGGTGGCGCCAGGCGGTGGCGAAGGACGGCGCCACCCTGCTGAATCTGGTCAACGACCTGATGAACGGCACCGTCGCCAGTAGTTACAGGGCGGCCTTGCCGGAGCTACAGCCATTGATCGATCAGCTGCTCTTCAGCTGTCGGTTGCCGGGCACGACTACTCCATCCGTCAAAAAGGAAATCCCTGGGTCGACCGAGGAGAAAAAACGAATGGAAGATGCCTCCGGCATGACCGTCGAAGGAAGCGGCGGTGACGATGAAACGCCGGTGCATGAATCGTCACAGACTTCATCGGAGGTAACCGTACCGGAATCCGTTTTCACCGCCTGTCATCTCCGTGGGGATGCGAAGACGATGGCGCCGGCGGTGTTTCACGCCCTGGGCCGGGCGATCGGCAGTGAAGTGTTGGCGCAGGGCGAGCAGACGGTCAGCGTCGGCCGTGATCGGCACCAGGGCGGCGAGGAGCGGGCCGAAGCTCTGATCGAGGGGCTTCGGGCCTGCGGCTGTGACGTGCTCGACCTGGGGGTGGTGCCCGCACCCCTGGTGTATTTTGCCTGCCATTATTTGACCGGCCGCTCGGGCGTGATGGTGACCGGCGGCTCCGCGCCGGCGGAGTGGAGCGGCCTCAAGGTCGTCATCGCCGGCGAGCCTTGGCATGGCGATCGGCTGCGGCGGTTGCACCGCCGTCTGCAGGACCAAGATCTGAGAAGCGGCATGGGCTCGGTGGAGAGCCGCGATCTGCTCGCCGACTATATCGGCGCCGTCATCGACGACGTTCAGATCGGCAGGCCCATGAAGGTCGTCGTCGATGTCGGTGCCGGTGTGGCCGGGGAAGTGGTTCCCGCCTTGCTGCGGACCCTGGGGTGCGAAGTGGAGGAATGCCGCAGCGAGATGCTGGATCCCGGGGTCGAAGGCGCGCTGGCGCGGCTGTGTGCCCAGGTTCGCAACGATCCGGAGGCCGAGCTGGGGCTGGCCTTCGACGGTGACGGCGACCGGTTGGCGGTGGTGGATGCTCGGGGAAGGTGGGTGCCGACCGATCGGGTGCTGATGTTGCTGGCCGCGGACGTGTTGTCCCGGGAACCGGGGGGAGACGTGGTGTTCGATGTGGAATGCGGACGCCATCTGGCCCGTCACATCGTCCAGCACGGTGGGCGGCCGGTGGTGGCGCCGGTGGGATACTGTCATCTGCACACCAAGGCCGAGGATGTCGTCGCTCCTCTGGCCGGCGGTTTCAGTGGCCATCTGATTTTCCGGGAGCGCTGGTTCGGCATCGATGACGCCATCTATGGCGCGGCGCGGCTGTTGGAGATCCTTTCCGCCGAGCCGGTGACTTCCGACGAAGTGTTCGCGCAGCTGCCCCAAAGCGTCTCCACCCCTTATCTGGAAGTGGTTCTCGATCAGGGACGGATTGCAAATGCCATGGAAATCCTGCAGGCTACCGCAGACAAGTTTTTCGACGACGCCAAGGTGGACATGACTTCGGGAGTTCGGATCGATTTCGCCGACGGGTGGGGGATCGTGCACCCGGCGGACGGCTACGACGCTTTGCGCCTGCGTTTCGAGGCCGACGACCGGAAGGCGCTGGAACGGATTCAGGCCCGCTTTCAGGAATGGTTCGACACTGTCGAGCTGGCGGTTACCCTGCCCGACGGAGTGGAGGTGTCCGATGGATAAGCGGACCAAGCTGCCGGAGGAATACGCGGACCGCATCGCCCATGTCCTCATCGAAGCGCTGCCCTACATTCGCCGTTTCCGCGGCAAGACCATCGTGATCAAGTACGGCGGCAACGCCATGGTGGACGAAGGGCTGAAGCACGGGTTCGCCCGTGACGTGGTGCTGTTGAAACTGGTCGGAATCAATCCGGTCCTGGTGCATGGCGGCGGGCCGCAGATCGGCAGGCTGCTGGAGCGCCTGGGGAAGACCACCCGTTTCGTCGAGGGAATGCGGGTGACCGACCGGGAAACCATGGACGTGGTGGAAATGGTCCTGGGCGGGCTGGTCAACAAGGAAATCGTCAACCTGATCAACCAGCACGGCGGCCATGCCGTCGGGCTCACCGGCAAGGACGGTGCCCTGATCCGGGCCCGCAAGATCCATCTTCAGCCCCGTTCGCCGGAGGCGGATGCGCCGGAGATCATCGATCTCGGTCATGTGGGAGAGGTGGAAAGTATCGACCCGGGGGTTGTGAACATGCTGGTGCATGGGGATTTCATCCCGGTGATCGCCCCGATCGGGGTGGGGGAGGACGGGGTTTCCTACAACATCAATGCCGACCTGGTGGCGGGCAAGATGGCCCAGGTGCTGGGCGCCGAAAAGCTGATCCTGCTGACCAACACCCGGGGCGTGTTGGACAGGGACGGCGGATTGTTGACCGGCCTGACGGCGGCGGAGGTGGAGCGGTTGATCGACGACGGCACCATTTCCGGCGGCATGATTCCCAAGATCCGTTGCGCCATGGACGCCATCGCCGGCGGGGTGCGCAACGTCCACATCATCGACGGCCGGATCGAGCATGCGGTGTTGCTGGAGTTGTTCACCGACAAGGGAATCGGGACCTTACTGGGCGGCTGAAGCCTTCAGTCCCGATTCGATGAAAGTAGGAAATTCAGCCCGTATCTTTCGGACCGGCTCGCTGCGGCACAATGCCTGCCCCACCGGTGAGAGCTTGCAGCGCACGTCCAGGAACAGGGTGTCCTTTTCCTTGCCGCGAATCCGGGCCACGGTCAGGGCGATGTCCTCGTCGCGGCGCGGGTCCTGGGTATGAAGGATGGAATCGCTGGTGATGAACAGGGGCGTTGTCGCGTGGGTCTGGACGTATATCCGTGCCAGTTGCCAGGCCCGATCGCAATCGACGGTCGGCCGGCAATGGGCCACGCTCAGGACGACGCGCTGCTTGGCGGACGGCCGGCTGTCGGGGCGGGTGGTGGCGACCGCCTCCGTCCGTTGGAAATTGGCCTGCAGGCGGCGGAACCGTTCCAGGTCCCGGGCGAATTTCCGTTGCAATTCGTCCTTGGCCTGTTCCTCACGGTCGATCTTGGTTTTCGACAGGCGGATTTGACTGCGTAGGGAAGCGATGTCCCGGGCCAGGTTTTTGGGAACCGGGCGGCCGTTGCGCTCGATTTCCGCCGCTTTGGCGATTTTCTGCTTCAGTAGCGACTGAAGCCGCTGGCTGTTGGCCTCGAGAACCCGGATGCGGGCGTCGATGGTGTCGAGCTGGCCCTGCAGGGCCAGCTGCAGATCCTCTTCGCTTCGGTAGGTGCGTAGCAGGGCGCGGTCTTTGGCCAGTTGTTCCTCCAACAGGCGTTTTTCCTCCCGGCGCAATTGAGCCAGGCGGGCTTCCCGGGCCAGTTCCTCGCGGGTCTTGGGTTTTTCCACGACCTTCAGCTTGCGCAGCTGCTTTTTGTCGTAGACGACGCGCCGGTGGCGGATCGCCTCGGCGGGGACGGTGTCGGAATAGTGGACCTTGCCCTGTTTGTCCACCCAGCGGTACAACCGGGGCCCGGGATTCCCCTCTGCCAGGGATGCGGCGAGGAAGGCCGTGACGAACAAAAGGACGGATCGCATATGTTTAAGCGTAGCCGCTTTCCGGCGGGGATCAAGCGCCGAAGGCGCGGCGGTAGTCGCGGATGCTCGCCAGTTCGCTTTGGAAGCGGTCGCTTTCCTCCAGATAGGCGATGACGTCGGTCATGGTCACGATGGCCCTGACGGGAATGCCGTATTCCCGCTCGACCGCCGCCGTGGCGGGAACGCCTCCGTCGAGCTTCTCCTCCCGGTCCAGGGCGATCACGACTCCGCACGGCGTGGCGCCGGCACGACGGATGAGATCCACCGATTCCCGCACCGAGGTGCCGGCGGTGATCACGTCGTCGATGATCAGCACCCGTCCCTGGAGCGGCGCGCCGACGATCACGCCCCCTTCACCGTGCGTCTTGGCTTCCTTGCGGTTGAAGGCATAAGGGTAGTCTTTGTCGTGATCGGCGGCCAGGGCGATGGTGGTGGCGCAGACGAGGGGAATGCCCTTGTAGGCGGGGCCGTAGAGCATGTCCCAGGTGAAAGGGAGATTTTCCAGGGTCTCGGCGTAGAAGTCCCCTAGTCGCTGAAGGCGTTCGCCGCTGTTGAAGCGGCCGATGTTGAAAAAGTACGGGCTGGTGCGTCCCGACTTGAGACGGAAGCTGCCGAAACGCAGGGCGCCGGCGCGTATGGCGAACTCGATGAACTGTCGCTGGTAAGGAAGCATAGTTGGATCGTCCGTTTGCGATGATTGAAAGCATCATGGTAACCCGGGGGAAGAATATTCCCATCCGGCTCGCCTGTCACTCGCTTCCTGGGGGGGACGATCGCGCAAGATCCACAGCTTCTGTGGACAAAGTTGTGGGCATGGTGCGGGAAAGCATGGTAAATCGATGATATGTCAGGGTTTTTTGCTGCTGATCGAAAGTTGACCAGCTTCAGGCGAAACGGCCCAGGATCGAGTCGAGGAAGTGCCATCCCCGGTCGCTGCAGTGAATGGCGTCACCGTCTCGAACCAGCCAGCCCTCGGCGATCAACGTTTCGATCCGGGCCGCGATCGTGCGGTAATCCAGGCTGGTGCGGCACTCGAAGCGGGCCGGCGTGAACCCTTCCCGGAGCCGGAGCGTGTTCATCAGGAACTCCAGGGGCTTTTCCGTCTCCTCGACCTGTTGTCGTCCCCCCAGGCGTGCGTCGGTGGGCGCCTTCTCGATGTAGTGGTCCGGGTGGCGGATCTTCCAGTAGCGCAGGATCGTCCCGTCCGAAGGGTCGGTGATTTTTCCGTGGGCGCCGGCGCCGATGCCCAGGTAGTCGCCGAAACGCCAGTAGTTCAGGTTGTGGCGGCAGCGTTTCCCCCTGCGGGCGTGGGCGGAGATTTCGTAGCGCTCGAAGCCGGCCTCGGCCAGCTTTGCCAGACCGGCGCACTGCATCTCCCACAGGGTATCGTCTTCCGGCAGGGGGGGCGGATATTTGGCGAACAGGGTGTTGGGTTCCAGGGTCAGTTGATACCAGGAGAGGTGGTCGGGATGAAGCGCGAGGGCCGTTTCCAGGTCGAAAAGGGCGTCGGCGAGGTTTTGACCGGGCAATCCGAACATGAGATCCAGATTGAGATTGGAAAAGCCGGCCCGGCGGGCGAGTTCCACCGCCCGGATCGCCTCGTTGCCGTCGTGGATGCGCCCGAGGCGTTTCAGTTTGTCGTCCTGAAACGATTGGACGCCGAGGGAGAGACGGTCGATCCCCAGGTCCCGGAAGGCCTCGAAGCGGCTGCTTTCCACCGTGCCGGGGTTGGCTTCCAGGGTGATTTCGATGCCCGGCGCCCAGGCGATCCGCTCGCCGATGCCTCGGAGCAGGCGTGCCAGGGCCGGGGGGGAGAACAGGCTCGGGGTGCCGCCGCCGATGAAGATGCTGATCAGCGGCCGGTCGCCGGCCAGCGCCAGTTCCTGATCCAGGTCGGCCAGCAGGGCGTCCACGTAGGACGATTCCGGGATCTTGCCCCGGGCGGCATGGGAATTGAAGTCACAGTAGGGGCACTTGCGCCGGCACCAGGGCAGGTGAACGTAGAGACTCAGGGGGATGGGGCGGGATGTCATCGGGTATCAGGGGTCGTTCCTTTCCGCGCTGAGACGGCGGTAGAAACGGTGGAGTTCCGCCACCTGACGGGCGAGGTTGGTCAGATCACGGTCGTTGGTGATGATCTCGTCGGCGATGGCGAGGCGTTCCTCGCGGGTGGCCTGGCTGGCGATGATGCGGCGGATCAATTCCTCGTCGAGACCGTCCCGGTGGCGGAGCCGGGCGATCTGCAACGATTCCGGGCAGTCGACCACCAGTACGCGGTCCACCCGATGGTGGGCGCCGGTTTCCACCAGAAGGGGAATGGCGATCAGACAGTAGGGGGCCCGCAGGTGGGCCAGACGACGCTCCATCTCGGCGAAAATGGCCGGATGGAGAATCGCCTCCAGGCGGGCTTTCTTCTCGGGATCGGTGAAGACCTGCGCCCGCAGACGGGCCCGGTCCAGGGTCCCGGCCGGCGTCAGAATCCCGGGGCCGAATTCGGCGATCAGGGCCTCGAGGGTCGGCTGGCCTGGGCGCACCAGTCGGCGGGCGATCCGGTCGGTGTCGACGGTCGGAATGCCGTGCTCCCGAAACAGACGGGCCACGGTGGTTTTGCCGCTGCCGATGCCGCCGGTCAGGCCGATTCTGAGCATTCAGCCGAGGCCGCTCGCTTGCAGATACCAGCGATTGATGGTTTCGCCCCACATCAAAGCGATCCACCCGGCGACGGCCAGATAGGGGCCGAAAGGAATCGGCAGGCCGCGGTCGCGTCTCCGGAACAGGATCAAAGCCACGCCGGCAAGCGCTCCCACCAGGGAAGACAGTAGCACGATCAGCGGCAGCATCTGCCAGCCGAGCCAGGCGCCGAGGAGAGCCAGCAGTTTGAAGTCGCCGTATCCCATGCCTTCCTTCCCGGTGATCAGGCGGAACGATTGGTAGACCGCCCACAGCAGCAGGTAACCTGCGGCCGCCCCTATGATAGCAGAACGGGGATCGGTGAAGACGCCGAACAGGCTCAACAGCAGACCGAGCCAGAGCAGGGGCAGGGTGATGGCGTCCGGCAGCAGTTGATGATCGTAGTCGATGACGCTCAGGACGATCAGGCTCCAGGTCAACACCAGGGCCCAGAGTGTCTGGGGCGAGACGCCGAAGCGCCAGGCGACGGCGAGCGACAGGATCGCCGTCAATCCCTCGATCACGGGGTAACGGGGGGAAATCGGTTCCCGGCAGCAGCTGCACCGCCCCCGCAGCCACAGCCAGCTCAGCACCGGGACGTTCTCCCAGGCGCGGATGCGATGGCCGCAGTGGGGACAGCGCGAGGGCGGGTAGAGAAGATCCAGGCGCTCCTCCGGCGGGGGTTCCGGAAGCTCCAGGAACTGTCGGCATTCCAGGCGCCACTGCCGTTCCAGCATCACCGGCAGACGCAGGATCACCACGTTGAGAAAGCTGCCGACCAGCAGCCCCAGGACGGTGACGGCGGTGAAGAACAGGGCGGGATGCCGGCCTAGCAATTCCAGCATCAGACCACGGAACCGAGCTTGAAGATGGGCAGGTACATGGCGATGACCAATCCCCCCACCACGATGCCGAGGAAGGCCATGATCATCGGCTCCATCAGACTGCTGAGGGAGTCCACGGCGTTGTCGACTTCCTCTTCGTAGAAATCGGCCACCTTGGAGAGCATGCTGTCGATGGAACCGGATTCCTCCCCGATGGCCACCATCTGGACCACCATGTGGGGAAACAGCCCGGTCTGCCGCATCGCCTGCTGCAACTGCTGGCCGGTGGCGACCTGCTCGCGGATTTCTAGGATGGCGTCGTGATAGACCGCGTTGCCGGAAGCGCCCGCCACCGACTCCAGCGCTTCCACCAGGGGGACGCCGGCGGCGGACATGGTGGCCAGGGTGCGGGCGAAACGGGCGATGGCGGATTTGTGTAGAATCTGCGGGCCGATGATGGGGATTTTCAGGAACATTCGGTCGAGGAAGCGGCGGAAGGCCAGGGAACGCTTGTGGACGTAGAAAAAGGCATAGCCGGCCGCCACCAAGATCCCAAAGAGGTAATACCAGTTGGCCTGCATGAAACGGGACAGGTTGATCACCAACTGGGTGAAGGCGGGCAGATCGGCGCCGAAGCCTTTGAACAGTTCCTCGAACTGGGGAACCACGAAGATCAGCAGGATGGCGGTGACGATACAGGCGACCACGACCACGGCGGTGGGGTAGGTCAGGGCCTTTTTCACCTTGGCCTTGAGGGATTCGGTCTTTTCCTTGTAGGTGGCGATCTTGTCCAGCAGGGTTTCCAGGACCCCGGCCTGTTCCCCCGCTTCCACCAGGTTGCAGAACAGATCGTCGAAGTAGAGCGGGTGTTTGCGCAAGGCTTCGGTCAGAGTGCTGCCAGATTCGATGTCGGTTTTGATGCTGAGGAGCAATTCCTGCATGCTGGGATTCTCGTGGCCCCGGCCGACGATATCGAACGCCTGGACCAGGGGGACGCCGGCCGCCAGCATGGTCGCCAGTTGGCGGCTGAAGACGGCGATGTCCTTGCTGGTGATCTTCTTCTTGCGCCCCCCGAACAGCGGTTTGGGCTTCTTCTTCACCTTGATCGGTTTGATTCCCTGCTGACGCAGCTGGGCCTTGACCAGGGTTTCGCTCTTGGCCGGCTGCTCCCCTTTGATCCGCTTGCCGGAGCGGTCGATGCCTTCCCAGGTGAAAAGGGTCAGTTCGTCGTTTTCCGCTTTCGCTGCCATGGTTTATTCCTGTGTCACTCGGTCGATTTCCTCGATGCTGGTGATGCCTTGGCGCACCTTGTTGAGACCCGATTCCCGCAGGTCGTTGATGCCGTCGGCGCGGGCCTGTTCGGCGATCTGCAGGGCGTTGCCGCCCTCGAGAATCAGGCGGTGGATCGCCTCGGTGATGGGCATGACCTGGTAGATGCCGACCCGTCCCTTGTAGCCCTTGGTGCAATGCTCGCAGCCTTCCGGATTGGCGCCGAAGATGACCAGGTCGTCCAGTTCCTCTTCCCGGAATCCGGTGCTCAGCAGCACTTCGCGGGGGAGTTCGACCTCCTGCTTGCAGTACTGGCAAAGGCGCCGGGCGAGGCGCTGGGCCAGGATCAGGTTGACCGACGAGGCGATGTTGAACGGAGGAACGCCCATCTGGGCCAGTCGGTTCAGGGTCTGGGGCGCGTCGTTGGTGTGCAGGGTGGAGAGGACCAGGTGGCCGGTCTGGGCCGCCTTGACGGCGATCTCGGCCGTTTCCAGGTCGCGGATCTCCCCGACCATGATGATGTCGGGGTCCTGGCGGAGGAAGGCCCGCAGGGCCTCGGCGAAGGTCAGCCCCGCTTTCGGATGGACGTTGACCTGGTTGATGCCGGGTACGGTGATTTCCACCGGGTCCTCCGCCGTCGAAATGTTGCGGTCGGGGGTGTTGAGAATGTTGAGGGCGGTGTACAGGGTGACCGTCTTACCGCTGCCGGTCGGTCCGGTCACCAGGATCATGCCGTAAGGTTTGTGGATGGCCTTGAGGAACAGCTCCTGCTGCTCGGGCTCGAAGCCGAGCTTGTCGATGCCGATCTGGGCGCTGGTCGGATCGAGGAGACGCAGCACCACCTTCTCGCCGAACAGGGTAGGGCAGGTGTTGACCCGGAAGTCGATCGCCTGATTGCGCGACAGAATCATCTTGATGCGGCCGTCCTGGGGCAGGCGCCGCTCGGCGATGTCCATGCGGGACATCACCTTGATGCGGGAAATGATCCGGGTCGCCAGACTGGGCGGCGGCGAGGCGATCTCGTGAAGGATGCCGTCGATGCGCAGGCGGATGCGGAAGTGTTTTTCGTAGGGTTCCAGGTGGATGTCGGAGGCCCCCTTCTTGATCGAATCCAGCAGGATCTTGTTGACGAAGCGGACGATCGGGGCGTCTTCCAGCTCGGATTCATTGACGGCGGCCGGTTCCGTTTCTTCCTCGCTGGAGAGTTGCAGATTGTCCAGGTCTTCGTCGAGAAGATCCTGCATGCTGCTGTCCGCCGCCTCCAGGGCGACGTCGATGGCCTTGGCCAGCTTGTCCTCCTCGACCACCACCGTTTCCGCATTGAGCCCGGTGTGGAACTTGATCTCGTCCAGGCCTTGAAAATTGGTGGGATCGGAGACGGCGACGAAAAGACGGTTGCCCCGCTGGAACAAGGGCAGCACGTGATGTTTCTGAATCAGCTTGTCGCTGACCAGCTTGACCGGAGCCAGTTCCATATCCATGGCGTCCAGGTCGAACAGCGGCACCCCGAATTGGCGTGAGGCGGTGACGGCGATTTCCAGGGGCGTGAGGATCTGGTTGGCGACCAGGTAGGCGGCCAGGCGAACCTGCTGCTTGTCGGCCTGTTCCTGATGCTGAGCCGCCTCGTCCTCGGTCAGGAGACCGGCGTCCACCAGACAGCGGGCCAGTCCGCTGAGTTTGGGCAGGGTTGCCGACGGCGTCGCCATGGATTTTGCGTTCTTGCCGATGTGTGTCAGGATGAATGTCGTGTTTTTAATAGTAGTTGATGACGCCGGTTTGTCCACCGGGTGAGATCGCCATGCAGGTCATGACGCTCAACGTCAATGGCATTCGTTCGGCGGCCAGGAAAGGGTTTTTCACCTGGTTGGCGGCGCGCCGTTTCGAGGTGGTCTGCCTCCAGGAGATCAAGGCCGGGTTGGCGCAGTTGCAGGATCCCGAGTTCTGGCCCGAGGGGTATCATTGTTACTATTACCCGGCCCGGAAGAAGGGATATGGCGGGGTGGCGCTGTACGCCCGCAAGAAGCCCGACGAGCTGCGGTACGGTTTCGGCTGGCCGGAAGCCGATGCCGAAGGCCGGTATCTGGAGGCGCGTTTCGACCGTCTCAGCGTCGCCTCGGTCTACGTCCCTTCCGGGACTTCCGGCGAGGTGCGCCAGGCTTTCAAGTTTCAGTTCATGGATCGCTTTCTCCGTTTCATGCGTCAATGTGCCCGCAGCGGTCGGGATTACGTTTTCTGCGGCGACTTCAACATCGCCCACCGGAAGCTCGACATCAAGAACTGGCGCGCCAATCAGAAACGCTCCGGCTTTCTTCCCGAGGAGCGCGCCTGGCTGGACCGGCTGTTCGGCGAGGAAGGCTGGGTCGATGCCTTCCGCGTGGTCAATCAGGAGCCGGACCAATACACCTGGTGGTCGAACCGGGGGCGGGCCTGGGAGAAGAACGTCGGTTGGCGTATCGACTATCAGATCGTCTCCCCCACCTTGCGGGATCGGATCCACCGGGCGGAAATCTACAAGGAACAGCGTTTCTCCGACCACGCACCGTTGATCATCGAATATGACTATCCCTTCTGATTCCAGCGGCTGGCGCGCCGTGCTGAGCCGGCGGATGGCCGTCGCCTTCTTCATGGGGTTCTACAGCGGTCTTCCCCTGTTGTTGACCGGTTCGGTGCTCCAGGCCTGGATGCGGGAGTCCGGCGTCGATCTGGCGACCATCGGTCTGTTCGCCCTGGTGGGTTTGCCCTACACCGGTAAATTCCTGTGGGCGCCGTTGTTCGACCGCTTCACCTTGCCGTGGCTGGGGCGGCGACGCGGTTGGCTGCTGACGGTGCAATGTGCCCTGGCGCTGGCCATCGCCGGCCTGGGATGGGTCGATCCGGCCTCGGCTCCCTGGATGGTGGCCCTGTGCGCCCTCCTGGTCACCTTCCTGTCGGCGACCCAGGACATTCTCATCGACGCCTACCGGCGCGAGTCGCTGGCCGACCTGGAGCAGGGGCTCGGCGCTTCGCTGTACGTCAACGGTTACCGGTTGGGAATGCTGCTGACCTCCGGGGGCGGTCTGATCCTGGCCGACTTCATCGGCTTCCGCTGGGTCTACGGACTCTGCGGCCTGTTGATGGCGAGTGGCGGCCTGGTGACCCTGTGGGCCCGGGAACCCGAGGTGGAGCCGGGAACCCCGCGGACCCTGGCGCAGGCGGTGGTCCGGCCGTTCCGGGAGTTTTTCCAGCGCCCGGACGCCCTCTGGATCCTGCTCTTCATCCTGCTCTACAAGATCGGCGACACCATGGCCAGCCACATGACCATGCCGTTCTATCTCGACCTGGGATTCACCAAGACGGAAATCGGCGCCGTAGTGAAGCTGTTCGGCTTCTGGGCCACCGTCGCCGGCGGACTGGTCGGCGGGGTGTTGATCCTGCGTCTGGGCATCTATACCGCCCTGTGGCTGTTCGGCGTTCTCCAGGGGCTGTCCACCGCCGCTTTCGCCGGCCTGGCCCATTGGGGGCCGAGTCTGGCGGGGTTGACCTGCGTCGTCACGTTCGAGAATTTGTCGGCCGGCATGGGAACTGCGGCCTTCGTCGCCTTCATGGCCAGTCAGACCGACCGCCGTTTCACCGCGACCCAGTACGCCTTGCTGTCCAGCCTGATGGGGATTCCCCGGGTCATCGTCGCCGCCCCCACCGGGATGCTTGCCGAGCGGCTGGGATGGATGAACTTCTTTCTGTTCTGTGCCGCCGTCGCCCTGCCAGGGTTGCTGGTGCTGCTGCGGTTTCGCCGCTGGCTGACTCCCGCCCCCGCACGGGCGTGAAGGGGCGGGAGCCTGGCGCCTCAGGGGGCGTTGAGCCAGTAGTGCACGGCGATGCTAGCGAAGTAACCGCCCATGATGGCCGGTGCCCAACGCAGATGGGAGAAGAAGGTGTATTTCCCTTTGGAGATCCCCATCAGAGCCACGCCGGCGGCCGAACCGATGGACAGCATCGAGCCGCCGACGCCGGCGGTCAGGGTCACCAGCAGCCATTGATACAGGTCCATGTCGGGATCCATGGTCAGGACGGCGAACATCACCGGAATGTTGTCGACGATGGCGGACAGGAAACCCACCAGGATGTTGGCCACCGTCGGTCCCAGATCCTGGTACATCCATTCGGCGGTCAGGTCCATGTAGCCGATGTGATCGAGGCCGGCGACGCAGAAGATCACCCCGAAGAAGAACAACAGGGTATCCCACTCGGCTTCCTTGACCATGTCGAAAATGTCGAAACGCTGTTCCTCGGGCAGGTGCTCCTCCTGAAACTTGAGCCAGAAACCGAAGATGGAAAGGATGCCCCAGCCCAGCATCATGCCCATGAAGGGCGGGAGATGGAGGAATTGGCGGAAGCTCACCGCCAGGGCGATGGTGAAGGCGAACAGACCGCAGACGGTCAAGGCGCCGATCTTCAGCGGCACCAGCCCGCCCTGGGTTTGTTCGGGCTGTTCGTCGGGAATGGCGAAATGCATCGCCGCAGCCGGAACGAGGTAATTGACCACCGAGGGAACGAACAGCTCGAAGAACTGGAAGAAGGTGGCTTTTTCCGCCTGCCAGACCATCAGAGTGGTGATGTCGCCGAAGGGACTGAAGGCCCCGCCGGCGTTGGCGGCGACCACCAGATTGATCAGCCCGAGGGCGGTGAAGCGGGGGTTGTCCTTGCCCACGGCCAGCACCACCGCGCCGATCAGCAAGGCCGAGGTCAGGTTATCGGCGACCGCGGACAGGAAGAAAGTGATCACGCCGGTGATCCAGAACAGCTTGCGGTAGCCGAAATTACGGCTCAGCAGCCAGGAGCGCAGGCGCTCGAAGACGTTGCGGTCCGCCATGGCGTTGATGTAGGTCATGGCCACCAGCAGGAACAGCATCAGCTCGGCGTATTCCGCCAGGTGGTGGACCAGCGCTCCGTCCATTTCCTCCAGCTTCTCCGGCCCCTGGGTGGCGGCCATGTAGGCGACCTGGCCCCAGATGATGGCGGCGGCGATGATGACCGGCTTCGATTTGCGAAGCTCGGTGAATTCTTCGGTCATCACCAGGACGTAGGCGATGACGAATATCAGGACGCAGTACAGGCCGCGCTCGGTGGCGACCATGTCCAAAGTCTCCCATTGAGAAGCGGCCGCAAGGCCGGGCAGTGCGAGCAGAGCAATGAGAGCGAAGATGAACCTGAACAAGATAACCCCCTAACAGTTCTGGTTGTGGTTGAGCGGAAACGACAGACAAATAGTTTTATATGATAGGCAATTTTGTCACCGTTGAGAAAGACTCTTATCGCCTATCCCTCACTTTCGATCGACGAGTGTCGAGGAAACGCCCGGCACCGATCGAACGTTCGGGATGGAATATTCCCTTTGGTTTTGGTGTTATCACATTTTCAGTGTTTTTTTTCATAAGAGATCGGGGGATAATTGAGCATTAAGTTAAGGAATTGCCCGAGGACGTCATGTACCAGTACGACGAATTCGACCAGACCGTGGTGAATGAACGCGCGGCCCAGTTCCGGGACCAGACGCGGCGCTTTTTCGAGGGCAAACTGACCGAGGAGCAGTTTCTTCCCCTGCGACTGCAGAACGGCCTCTACATCCAGCGTTACGCCCCCATGCTGCGCATCGCCGTGCCCTATGGCCATCTGGTCGCCCGCCAGTTGCGGATGGTCGCGCACATCGCCCGGACCTACGACAGGGGTTACGTTCACTTTACCACGCGTCAGAACATTCAGCTCAACTGGCCGAAGGTGGAGGACGTTCCCGCGATTCTGGAGGATCTGGCCAGCGTGCAGATGCACGCCATTCAGACCAGTGGCAACTGCATTCGCAACACCACCTCTGATCCGTTGGCCGGGGTCTGCGCCGACGAGGTGGAGGATCCCAGGCCCTACTGCGAGATCATCCGCCAGTGGTCCACCCTCCATCCGGAGTTCGCCTTCCTGCCGCGCAAGTTCAAGATCGCGGTGACCGGCGCCGCCAAGGACCGCGCGGCGGTGCGCGTCCACGACATCGGTTTGCGCCTGGTCAGGAATCCGGCGGGAGAGGTCGGCTTCGAGGTCATCGTCGGCGGCGGGTTGGGGCGCACCCCCGTCATCGGTCAGGTGATCCGCCCGTTCTTGCCCAAGCGGGACCTGCTGACCTATCTGGAGGCCATCCTCCGGGTCTATAACCTGTACGGCCGTCGGGACAACAAGTTCAAGGCCCGCATCAAGATTCTGGTCCGGGAGATGGGGGTCGAGGCGTTCCGCGAGGCGGTGGAACGGGAATGGCGCGCCATCCGGGACGACTTCCCCCTCGAGGAAGAGACCATCCGCTGGTATCAGGCCCGTTTCGTTCGCCCTAATTACGATTCGAGTGCCCCGCTACGGACCTGGGACGACTTGCGCCGTGAGGATCGCGGTTTCGACGCCTGGTACCGTCACAACACCGTGGAACACAAGGTGCCGGGCTACCGGGTGGTGTTTCTCTCCCTCAAGCCGCCGGGAGTGGCCCCGGGGGATCTGACCGCAGAGCAGCTCGAGCGGGTGGCCGAGCTGTCGGAACGATACAGCTTCGGCGTCACCCGCACCACCCATACCCAGAACCTGGTATTTGCCGACGTGCGCCAGGCCGATCTATACGAATTGTGGCGGGCGCTGCGGGAGATCAATCTGGCCACCGCCAACATCGGCAAGCTCACTGACATGATCTGCTGCCCCGGCCTGCATTATTGCGCCCTGGCCAACGCCAGTTCCATCTCCGTGGCCCATGACATCTACCGGCGTTTCGAGGATTTGGATTATCTCTACGATCTCGGGGATATCCGCGTCAACCTGTCCGGCTGCATGAACGGTTGCGGTCATCACAGCGTCGGCCATATCGGGATTCTGGGGGTCGACAAGAAGGGCGAGGAGTGGTACCAGATCACCCTGGGCGGCTCCTCGGCCGACGACGCCTCGCTGGGGGAGCGCCTGGGCCCGGCCGTGGCCAAGGACCGGGTGGCCGACAGCGTCGAAGCCGTCATCCAGACCTACGTGGATCTACGGATGGAAGACGAGCCGTTCCTGGCCACGGTGCGTCGGGTCGGCATTCAACCTTTCAAGGAGCGTGTCTATGCGGATCATTAAGAACCGGGAAATCGTCGAGGATGCCTGGGTGCATCTGAGCGACGAGGAGATTCCGGCCAACGGCCGGGTGACCGTGCCCTTCGGGCGCTGGCTGGTCGAGCGGGAAGCCCTGTTGGCCAGGGACGGGGAGATCGGTGTGCGGCTCGACTGCGAGGCGCCGGACGAACTGCAGCGATTGATACCCGATCTGCCCCGGATCCAGATGATCCTGCTGGAACCGTCCCGCTTCACCGACGGACGGGTCTTCTCCCTGGCCCGCTTGCTGCGGGAGCGTCACCGCTACGGCGGGGAAATCCGCGTGGGGGGGGATTTTCTTCCCGATCAGATCTATTATCTGGCCAGGGTGGGGGTCGACGCCTTCGAATACCGGGGGGCGGAACCCCTCGAGGAAGTCCTCAGGGCCTTCGAGACTTTCTCGGTGAGATACCAGTCCGCCGCCGACGGGCCGGGGCTGATCCAGCAGCGCCGATGACCACCGAGGGGGCCGCATGGCCCCCTCGACGTTTCCGCGTCACCGCCGGTATTTGACGATGTTGATGCCCTTGAGGACGTTGAGCGCTTCGTGGAGATAGTAGTCCTTCAGCAGGGCTTCGTTCTCCTTGCGCGTCCTTTCTTCCTCGCTTTCCGGCCGCTTTTCCCGGGTGCCGTTTTCCAGGTGACGGTTCAGGCTGGCCTCGGTGACCGGTTTGAATTCCTCCGCCTCGGCGATGGCTTCCAAGCGGACCATGCCCAGGACGATGTCGGGCACGATGCCTTCGGCCTGGATGGAACGGCCCGACGGCGTGTAGTAGCGCGCCGTGGTCAGTTTGATGGCGCCGCCGTTGCTGAGGGGGAGGATGGTCTGGACCGAGCCCTTGCCGAAGGATTTCTGGCCCATGATGATGGCGCGGCGGTGATCCTGGAGGGCGCCGGCGACGATTTCCGAGGCCGAGGCCGAACCGGCGTTGATCAGCACCACCATCGGCACCCCTTCGATCACGTCGCCGGGGGTGGCCTTGAATTCCATCTTGGCTTCCTCGATGCGGCCGTCGGTGTAGACGATCTTGCCTTTGTCGAGGAAGGCGTCGCTGACGGCCACCGCCGCGTTCAGGACCCCGCCGGGATTGTTGCGCAGGTCGAGGATCAGGCCCTTGAGGGCGCCGTCCTTTTCGAGTTTGGCGATGGCTTTGTGGAGTTGTTCACCGGTGCGGGACTGGAAGCTGGTGATTCGCACGTAACCGTAGCCGGGTTCCAGAATCCTGGACTTGACGCTCTTGATCTTGATGATGGCGCGGGTGATGGTGATCTTGAGGGGCTTGTCCTCGCCTTCCCGCACGATGGTCAGGGTGATCGAGGTGCCCGGCTTGCCTCGCATGATCTTGACCGCTTCCTGCAGGCTCATGCCCTTGACCGGTTTGTCGTCCAGGCGGATGATCAGATCGCCGGCCTTGATGCCGGCGCGCTGGGCCGGTGTGTCGTCGATGGGGGCGATGACTTTGATGAAGCCGTTTTCCATTCCCACCTCGATGCCCAGACCGCCGAACTGGCCGGTGGTACCGATTCGCAGCTCCTTGTATTCTTCCGGATTCAGATAGGCCGAATGGGGATCGAGACCCGACAGCATGCCGCGGATGGCGTTTTCCAGCAGTTTCTTGTCGGAGACCGGTTCCACGTAATCGCTTTCGATCCGGCTGAACACTTCGGTGAAAGTGCGCAACTCGGCGAAAGGAATCGTATCGGCCTGACGGGCTGCCCGTTCGGCAAAAACGCTGCCGCAGGTGCCGAGCAGAACCCCGAGAAGCATTCCCAGGGTGATCAGAAACAGGTTGGTCTTCGTGCGCATCGATTCTTCCTTAAATGATCTGTCGAAGGGAGCCGTTGTGAACGGTAACCTGAATTAGTATGACATATTTTGGCCGGGCGTCATTTTACCCGACCCCGCCGAGGCGGGCGGCACCACTGTTTGGGATCGACGGGGCGGGTGCCGCGGCGAATGGCGAAATACAGTCCCGGTCTTTCCCGCCCGCCGCTGCGGCCGACCGTGGCGATCACCTCGCCTTCCTCGACCCGATCTCCCACCGTCTTCAACAGGGTCCGGTTGAAAGCGTACAGGGTCATGAAGCGGTGATCGTGACGCACGATCAGCAGCTGGCCGTAACCGGGCATCCAACCGGAGAAGATGACCCGCCCTGGGTGAATGGCCTTCACCGGCGTATCTTCGGGGGCCTGGATCACGACCCCTTCCCAACGTCCGGTGCCCCGCTTGCTGTCGAAATCGATGGCCAGGCGACCCGCCACCGGCCACGGCAGTTCATGGCGGCGTTCGGAAAACGACCGGCTTCCGCCTTCCCCCATCGCCCGGTTATCCCGTTCGACCGCCTGGAGCAGGCGGCGCAGCCGTTGTTGATCCTGGCGTAGTTTGGCCAGGCGTGATTGTTGGTTTTGCAGGCGTTTCCCGATTTTTTCCAGTACCTGCCGGCGTTGGGTCTGGACGGCCTGCAGGCGGGCCAGGCGTTCCCGATGCCGCGCCGCCAGGCGGTCGAGTTGTTGTCGGCTGGCATCGACTTGCCGTTGCAGTCGGCGGATGTCGGCCAGGTGGCGGCGGATCGTTTCGATCCGTTCCACTCGAGCCTGGTTGAAGTAGCGGTAATAGGTCAGAACCCGGCTGGCGGCGGCGGGGTCGTCCAGGTTCAACAGCAGTTGCAGAGAGGAACGGCGCCCGAGGGCATAGGCGGTTCTGACCAGGTCGGCCAGTTGCCGGCGTTGCCGTTGCAACGATTGCTGTCGTCGTTTCAGTTCCCGGGCCAGTTGCCGGCTCTGGAGGCGGTGATGTCGGATCTTCTCCTCCAGGCGGCGCAGTTCCAGGGCGATCCGGCCGATTTCCCGCTCCAGCTCCGCCAGCTTTTTTTCCTCCTGTCGTTTCTCGCCCAGGAGGTGCCGTATTTCGGCGTTGACCTGTTCGATGCGGCGGCTGACTCGGTCGAGATCACGGCTTTGACCGTGGCAGGGGAACGCCAGCAAGACCAGGTATAACAACGCGGCCAGCCGGAACGGCGACGGAGTCGTGGAGCCGTTTTGCGACATCGAGGCGGGGGCTTTTGCGAAGCGCGACCGGTCAAAAAGGTTATAATAGCCGATCCTGATCGAGGACGCGGGTGGAACGGTTGGATGGCCGACGATGTGCGTCCAATGGTGAGCGCCGCGAGGGTTTGGTAGCGAGGTGCCTATGATTCGACAACCGATCGCCGACGAGGAAGACATTGCCCGGGCCGCCGCTTGTCTGAAAGCCATGTCCCATCCTCTGCGGCTGAAGATTCTCTGCATCCTGGGTGGTGGTCCCACCAGTGTGCAGGAACTGGTGGAAAAAGTGGGAACGACCCAGAGCAACGTCTCCCAGCATTTGGCCATTTTGCGCCAGAAGGGATTGTTGACCTTCGACAAACGGGCCAACAAGGTGTTCTACCGCATCGACGATCCCCGAACCCTGAGGCTGATCGAAATGATTCGCGAGGTTTTCTGTCACCACGATTCGCGGATTACGGAAGTCCATTGACAATGGAAGGGAGTGTTATGGAACGTCTCTTGGAGTTCATCGGCAATCATCTCTATCTGGTCATCGCTTTCGTCGTGGTGACGGTGCTGCTGCTCCGTGATCTGGTGGAAACGCTGTTGCGCAAGTACCAGGTCGTGACGCCGCTGCAGGCGGTCATGCTCATCAACCAGGAGGACGCCGTCGTCGTCGACGTGCGGGAACCGACGGAATGGGCCAAGGGGCATATCGTCGGCGCCCGACTGATCCCCTTGGGTGAGCTGGACAAGCGTCTGGAAGAGCTGGCTTCCTTCCGGGATCGCCCTGTCATCGTCACCTGTCAGTCGGGAACCCGTTCGGTGGCGGCCTGCAAGAAACTGGTGAAAGCGGGGTTCGCCAACGTCCACATGCTCAAGGGCGGCATGATGGCATGGGAAGATGCCAACTTGCCGGTGACCAAACCGAAGAAGAAGACCTAAGGATCGAACATGGCCGAAGAAAAACAGTTCGCGATTCAAAAACTCTATCTGAAGGACGTTTCCTTCGAGACCCCCAACTCCCCGGATATTTTCCGCCTCAAGTGGGAGCCGCACGTCGAATTCAATCTCTCCAGCAATGCCCAGAAGCTTCAGGACGATCTTTACGAAGTCACCCTGACGGTGACGGTGACGGTGAAATTGGAAGAAAAGACCGCCTATCTGGTGGAAGCGGCCCAGGCGGGCATCTTCGCCATCCAAGGGTTCTCTCAGGAGGAGCTGGGACCGCTGTTGGGGATTTACTGCCCCAACGTCCTGTTCCCTTACGTTCGGGAAGTGGTTTCCGATCTTTCCATGAAGGGCGGTTTCCTGCCCATGGTTCTGCCGCCGGTCAATTTCGAGGCCATCTACGCCCAGAAAATGCAGCAGGAAGCTCAGCAGAGCGGTGGCAAGCCCAACTGAGTCCCCGATACGACTTCGTTCCGTCTGCGTGCTGGGGGCCGGTTCCTGGGGGACGGCCCTGGCCCATCTGATCGCCGGCAACGGTTTCGGCGTGACTCTGTGGGACATCGACCCGGCCCGGGTCGAAACCTTGGCCAGAACGCGGCGCAACGACCGCTATCTGCCGGGAATGGCGCTGGCGCGCTCTATCGTGTTCGAGGCCGATCTCGCCCGGGCGGTGGCCGGCCGGGACTTGGTGCTGCTGGCGGTGCCCAGTCATGGATTCGCCGGTTGCCTGGAAAGACTGCGATCCCGGGTGCCATCCCGGCCCCGGATCGCCTGGGGTACCAAGGGTCTGGATCCGTCCAGCGGCCGTCTGCTCCATCGGGTGGTGGAAGAGATCCTGGGTGAAGGGGCCCTGATGGCGGCCCTGTCCGGTCCCACCTTCGCCGTCGAGGTGATGCGCGGGTTGCCGACGGCCATCACCGTCGCTTCCTCCGATCCGGCCTATGCCGCCGCCGTCGCCGAACTGCTGCACAACGATTTCTTCCGGGCTTACACCAACGACGATCTCGTCGGCGTGCAGCTGGGTGGCGCGGTCAAGAACGTCCTGGCCATCGCCGCCGGGGTGTCCGACGGCATGGGGTTCGGGGCCAACGCCCGCGCCGCCCTGATCACCCGGGGACTGGCGGAGATGATGCGTCTGGGGGAGGCCCTGGGCGCCAGGGCGAAGACCTTGATGGGGCTGGCGGGCGTCGGCGACTTGATACTGACCTGCACCGACGACCAGTCCCGCAACCGGCGCCTGGGGCTGGGGCTGGGTCAGGGAAAGTCCGTCGAGACCGTGAAGGCGGAAATCGGTCAGGAAATCGAGGGTATCCTCACCGCGCGTCTGGTGTGGAACCTGGCCCGCCGCCTGGGGGTCGAGATGCCGATCGTGGAACAGGTCCACGCCATTTTGTATCAAGGGTTGCCGCCCAAGGCGGCGGTGCACAATCTGCTGCTCCGGGATCGCAAGCCGGAAATCGTCTAGGGCGATACCAAACCGATCAGTGCCTCGATTTCCCGCACCACCGGCACACCGGTCCAGCGGCGCAGTTCGGCGGCGTTGTCCAGTTCCCTAGGGGGCGGGACGATGCGGTTGAGGAAGACGGCGGCGACGCTCAGGCCGCGCCGCTCGGCGGCTTCCAGAGCCAGCAGGATGGCGCTGAGCACCCCCAGGCGGTCCGGTGCGACCAGCAGGAGCGGCAGCTTGAGGGACTCGGCCAGATCGGCGTTGACGCCGTCCGACGTCAGGGGGGAATAGAAGCCGCCGGCGCCCTCCACCAGGCGCCAGTGATCGGGCAGGGGGCGGCAGGCGTCGACCAGCGCCGTCAGGGTGATCGGTCGTCTTTCCAGTTCGGCCGCCCGTGCCGGGGAGACCGGCGTGCGGAACCGGTAGGGGCAGATCCGCTCCAGGGGTTCCGGCGTGGCGGCGGCGTTGCGCAGCGCCAGGGCGTCCTGGGGAAGAAGGCCGGTTTCCGTCTCCGGGCAGCCGCTTTCCACCGGTTTGCGCACTTGCAGCCGAACTCCGCGCCGGCGCAACCGGGCCGCCAGGGCGCAACCTACCCATGTTTTTCCGACCCCGGTGTCGGTGGCGGTGATGAACACGCCCTCAGTCATCGGTCGACCAGGTTTCGAACGGCTCGACTTCCACCACGTCGCCGGGGGCGGCCCCGCTGCTTTCCGCCGGCAGGACGATGTAGCAGTTGGCTTTTGCCAAGGTGGCCAGCTGGTGGGAACCTTGCCCCGCCAGTCCTTCGACCTGCCAGTGTCCATCGACGCCCGGGATCAGGCGGCCTCGCTGGAACTCCAACCTTCCCGGCGACTTGTGGAGTCGGTTGCGGCAGGGAAGCCGGAGACGCAGCGGTCGGAACGACCGGCCGCCGGCCAGGTGCCACAGGGCGGGACGGACGATCTGGGTGAAGGTGACGTGCACCGAGACCGGGTTGCCCGGCAGACCGAAATACCAGGCCCGCCGGATGCGGCCGAAGATGAGGGGCTTGCCGGGTTTGACGGCGAGACGCCACAGGTGCAGCTCCCCCACCCGCGTCAGGGCCCGGCGCAGCAGATCGGCCTCGCCGACCGAGGCGCCGCCGGTGCTGATGACGACGTCGAACTGTTCCCCGGCCTGCGCCAGGCAGGCGGCCAATCGCTCCAGATCGTCCGGTTGCCGGCCGAGATCGACCGGGGCGACCGGCAACGAATGCAGGAGGCCGTGCAGGCTGTAGCGATTGCTGTCGTAAATCCGACCCGGTGCCAGGGGGGTGCCGAGGGGGGTCAACTCGTCACCGCTGGAGAAATAGGCCACCTGGGGGCGTTGGAAGACCTGGACCGCCGGAATCCCCAGGGCAGCCAACAGGCCCAGCCGGGCCGCCGTCAGTCGTTCGCCCCGGCGCAGAACCCGCTCCCCTTTCCGGATGTCGCCGCCGGCGGGACGGATGTTCTCTCCCGGTTGGGGCGGGTGCTGGAGATGGATCTGGTTCCCATCCCGCCGGACCGCCTCCTGCATCACCACGGCATCGGCGCCCCGGGGAACCGCCGCCCCGGTGAAGATGCGCACGCACTGGCCCGGGCGCAGCATCCCGGTGAAGGGCTTGCCGGCCAGGGCGTGGCCGACCACGGTCAGGGGTGTCCCCGGTGTCAGTCCCGCCGTGATCACGGCATAGCCGTCCATGGCGGCGTTGGTGAACGCCGGCAGGTCGACGGGCGCGTGGACGTCACGGGCGAGAACGCGGCCTATAGCCGGGCGCAGGTCGAGCCATTCGTCGGCGTCCAGGGGATCGATGGCGGCGAGGATCCGGGCCAGCGCCGTCTCCAGCGGCAGCAGGCCGCCCCGGCAGGGATCGTCAGCGAAGGAAGTCATGGAGGATGAACTCGGCGATCCGGTCGGGCCGGTTGAGATCCAGACGAGGCAGGGGGCAAGGGACGGCGAGCGGCGCGTCGGTGGCCACGGCGATGACATGCGGGTCGTCGGGGAACAGCAGCGGATGGCCCAGTCGGGGACGGTGGAGCTCGATCTTGGCGATGGGGGCGTGTTTGAATCCTTCCACCAGGATCAGATCCAGTTCCACTTCGCCCAGGTAGGGAAGCTGATCGAACAGATTCACCTCGCCCTGGTCTGGATATTCGTGGATGACGGCGCGCCGTCTTCTGGACACCACCATGATCGGATTGGCACCGGCCTGGCGTAGGCGGTGGCTGTCCTTGCCCGGCTGATCGATGTCGAAGCGGTGGTGGGCGTGTTTGATCACGCCTACCCGCAGCCCCCGTTCCCGAAGCAGGGGCAGCAGGCGTGTCAGCAGGGTGGTCTTGCCGGTGCCGCTGAAGGCGGCGAAACCCAGCAGGGGAACGTCACGCATCGATGCCGTAATAGTCCTTGTACCAGGCCACGAAACGGCCGATGCCCACCTCGATGGGGGTGGTGGGCGCGTAACCGACTTCCGCCATCAGATCGGTGACGTCGGCATAGGTCGCCGGCACGTCGCCCTTCTGCATCGGCAGGAAATTTTTCTCCGCCTTTTTTCCCAAGGCATCCTCGAGGACTTCGATGAAGCGCATCAGTTCCACCGGATTGTGACAGCCGATGTTGTAGATGCGGTAGGGGGCGCTGCTGGTGCCCGGATCGGGCCGGTCCCCACTCCAGTCAGGGTTGGGCGCCGCCACGTGATCCAGGGTCTTCACCACGCCTTCGACGATGTCGTCGATGTAGGTGAAATCCCGTTTGTGCCGGCCGTAATTGTAAACGTCGATAGGGCGTCCCGCCAGGATGTTGCGGGTGAACTTGAACAGGGCCATGTCCGGCCTTCCCCAGGGACCGTAGACCGTGAAGAAGCGCAGCCCCGTGGTCGGCAGGCCGTACAGGTGGCTGTAGGTGTGGGCCATCAGTTCGTTGGCCTTCTTGGTAGCCGCATACAGGCTCACCGGATGATCCACGTTGTGGTGGACGGAAAACGGCATCCGGGTGTTGGCGCCGTACACCGAACTGGAGGAAGCATAGACCAGGTGTTCCACCTCGTGGTGGCAGCAGGCCTCCAGAATGTTGCAGAATCCCACCAGGTTGGCGTCGATGTAGGCGTGGGGGTTCTCCAGCGAATAGCGCACCCCGGCCTGGGCGGCGAGATGGATCACCCGACGGGGACGGTGGCGCTGGAAGGCTGCTTCGATCGCGGCACGATCCTCCAGGCTGGCGCGGATTTCGGTGAAACCGGGACGGGCCTTGAGGCGGGCCAGCCGGTCCTCCTTGAGGGTGACGTCGTAATAATCGTTGACGTTGTCGATGCCGACGACCTCGTCTCCCCGATCGAGGAGCCGATGGGCCACGAAGGAGCCGATGAAGCCGGCCGTGCCGGTTACCAGAATTTTCATAGCCGTCCGTCCACTTGATCCTTGGGCAGGATGCCCTTGACGTCGAACAGCACCGCCTCGGGTTTGCCCAGCTCCCGGATGGCCTGCGCCCCCATGGCCTTGAACTGATCGTGGCCGGTGGCCACGATGATGGCGTCGTAGTGGCCCTTACGGGGCTGGGAGACCAGATCGACGCCCAGTTCGGTCCGGGTTTCGTCGCTGTGGGCCCAGGGATCGTGGACGTCCACCCGGGCGTTGTAGGTCTCCAATTCCCGGATCATGTCGATGACCCGGGTGTTGCGGATGTCGGGACAGTTTTCCTTGAAGGTGATGCCCAGAATCAACACGTTGGCCTGACAGACGTGAATGCGGCGCTGGTTCATCAGCTTCACCACCCGCGAGACCACGTATTCCCCCATGGAATCGTTGATGCGCCGGCCGGCGAGGATGATTTCCGGATGATGGCCGATCTCCTGGGCCTTGTGGGTCAGATAGTAGGGATCGACACCGATACAGTGGCCGCCGACCAGACCGGGGCGGAAGGGCAGGAAATTCCACTTGCTGCCGGCCGCCTCCAGCACCTCCAGGGTGTCCAGCCCCAGCTTGTTGAACAGCACCGCCAGTTCGTTGATCAGGGCGATGTTGACGTCGCGTTGGGTGTTTTCGATGACTTTGGCCGCTTCGGCCACCTTGATGCTGCTGGCCCGATGGGTGCCAGCGGTGATGATGCGCTTGTAGAGGCGGTCGACGAAATCCGCCGCTTCTGGGGTGGAGCCGGAAGTGACCTTGACGATGTTAGTCAGGCGGTGCTGCTTGTCGCCGGGATTGATGCGTTCGGGGCTGTAGCCGGCGTAGAAGTCCCGATTGAACCGCAGTCCGGATTCCCGCTCCAGCACCGGGACGCATACCTCCTCGGTGGCGCCGGGATAGACGGTGGACTCGTACACCACCACGTCGCCGGGCTTGAGGACCTTGCCCACCGTGACGCTGGCGGAGATCAGCGGCTGCAGGTCCGGCCGCTTGTGCTCGTCGATGGGGGTGGGGACGGTGACGACGAAGACGTTGCAGTCGGCTAGGTCGTCGGGGTTGGCGGTGTAACGCAGGTTTTCGGCGCGTCGCAGATCTTCCGCCTCCACTTCCAGCGAGCGGTCGATGCCGCGTTTCAGTTCCCCGATGCGGTTGTGGTTGATGTCGAAACCGACCGTCGGGTAAATGCGGCCGAATTCGACCGCCAGGGGCAGGCCCACGTACCCCAGGCCGATCACGGCGATTTTGGCGTTCTCCAGCGACAACATAAAACCTCCCGATGATGCGTCAGGTCCCGGTGGGACGACCGTTGATCGATTGCGAGCGAAATCCCGGCATGCTTCCAAGAAGCAGGGCGCATTTGCATCTATCTTTAAGATAGTTCAAACGAAAATATAAAGCATGATGCTGAAAGAGCTGTTGATCGACAGCGGGGCTTTGCTCGAAGGAAAACACTGGCGGCGCCAGAGATTCCATGTTAACGAGGTCATTGTAAGGGAAGGGGCGCGCTGTGGGAACGTCTTCGTCCTTCTGGAGGGTCGGGTCCAGGTGACCGGAACCCTGATCCTGGCGGCGCGGAAGATCCGCCCCGGCTATCAGGTTCTCGAAGCTGGCGAGGTGTTCGGGGAACTGGCGCTTCTGGACGACGGTCCTCATGTGGCCAGCGTCGTCGGCGTCACCGACGGGATCGTGGCGGTCATTCCCCTCGATGTCCTGCGGGACTGGCTGGAAAACCATCCGGAAGCAGCCGTGCGTTTTTATCGCCATCTCGCCCGAATCCTGAGTGGCCGACTGCGGCGCACCAATGCCAAGATGTTGTCTGTGCTCGGTTGGGGCTTGAAGGCCCGCGGCTATGAATCCCTGTGAAGCCTGCGCACCAGGAGTTTTTTTGTTAGCATAAATCCCGCCAGCGGAAGGCCTGGCACAACGAAGCGACCATCCCGATCATGCCGACGATCCGCATCTTCCGCCACTATATTTCCACCGCCTATCTCGGGCTGCTGTTGTCCGAGTTCGCTCTCTATCTTTCCGCCATCTTCATCGGCGGCAGTTTGCGTTTTCTGCGCAGCAGCGACTGGCGCATCGAGAACGACTGGTGGATCGTGGCCTGGCTCTTCGCCGTCACCATGATCATCGGCAATGTCAGCGCCGGTCTGTACCAGCGTTCCACCCAGTGGAGCATCGCCAACCTGGTCTTGCGCCTGCTCGTCAGCATCGTGCTGGCCACCTTGGTGATGAGCCTGTTTTTCTACGCCTTTCCCGAATTGTTCATCGGCCGGGGCATCTTCGGCTTCGCCCTGTTGTTTTCCTTCTTCGCCACCCTGGGGCTCCGATACCTGTTCTACCGCCTGGTGGACAGCCAGCGGCTCAAGCGCCGCATCCTGGTGCTCGGGGCCGGGGAGAACGCCCGCCGTATCCTCGATTTCGAACGCCGGGTGCCCTACGGCAACCTCACTTTCGTCGGCTTCGTGCGCATGGGCAACGAACCCTGCCGGGTGCCGACGGACCGTCTCCTCGATCTGGATCGGCCCATCGGCGCCTATGCCGAGGCGGAAGACATCGACGAGATCGTGGTGGCCCCCGATGACCGGCGCCAGGGATTTCCGGTGGAGGAGATCCTCGACTGCAAGATGAGCGGTTTCGACGTGGTGGACCTGCTCACCTTCTTCGAGCGGGAGGCGGGCATCGTCAAGATCGACTGCCTCCATCCCAGTTGGTTGGTGTTTTCCGACGGTTTTCGGATGCACAGCAGCGTGGTGCTCAAACGCCTGTTCGACATCGCCGCCAGCCTGGCCCTGCTCTTGGTGAGCTGGCCGATCATGCTGGCCACCGCCGTCGCCATCGCGGTGGAGTGCCGGGGGCGTCATCCGATCTTTTACCGCCAGACCCGGGTCGGGGCCGATTGGCGGTTGTTTCAGGTCGTCAAGTTCCGGAGCATGCGCCCGGATGCGGAAAAGGACGGGGTCCGGATGGCCAGCCGTAACGACGACCGGATCACCCGGGTGGGGCGCTTCATCCGCAAGACCCGCATCGACGAGCTGCCCCAGCTCTGGAACGTCCTGCGGGGCGACATGAGCTTCGTCGGGCCCCGGCCGGAGCGTCCCGAGTTCGTGGAAAAGTTCGCCGAGACCATCCCCTATTATTCCGAGCGTCATCGGGTCAAGCCGGGCATCACCGGCTGGGCGCAGGTTTGCTATCCCTATGCCGAAAACGAGGCCGACACCCTGGAAAAGCTCCAGTACGATCTTTACTACGTCAAGAACTACAGCCTGTTCCTGGATTTCCTGATCCTGCTGCGCACGGTCGAAGTGGTGTTATGGGGCAAGGGGGCCCGCTGATCATGAACGCCTGGGTCGGGGCGATCAGCTACGCCGTCGGCGCGGGAGCCTTTTCCATCCTCGCCCTCCTTTTGCTCACGTCATGGCGGGGGCGGCTGCCGGGGGGGCTGTTGTTGCTGGCCTCGCTCGGGATGGTGGCCTGGGCCGGGGTCAACGCTTGGTATCTGGCCTATGGCAATCTCTCGGCCGCCTGGATCTGGACGCTGGAAGCGCTCCACGTTTCCCTGTGGCTGCTTTTTCTCTGGCGCCTGCTGCCGCGGGATCTGACGGCGGACCGGATCGGGCGTGGACTCCTCTATGGCGCCTCCGGCTTGGGGATGGTGGTGATCGTCGCTGCCTGGGGCGGTGTCTGGTTCCAGTCTTCGTTTCCCAAGCTGCAGGTCATCGGCCAGTTGCTGCTGGTGCTGGCGGGGTTGACGGGTGTCGAGCAACTGTACCGCAACACCCGGCCGGACAAGCGTTGGTACATCAAGTTTCTCTGCCTGGCGCTCGGGGGATTGTTCGCCTACGAATTCTATCTGTACGCCGATGCGTTGCTGTTCCGGCGTTTCAATCCCGATCTCTGGGCCGCCCGCGGCTTGATCAGCGCCCTGCTGGTGCCGTTGCTGGCAGTCACCGCGGCGCGCAATCCCAACTGGTCGGTGGAGACGTTCGTGTCCCGGGACGTGGTGTTCCATTCCGCCGCCGTCGTCGGCGCCGGGTTGTACCTGCTGGTGATGGCCTCCGCCGGCTATTACGTGCGTTTCTACGGCGGCGAGTGGGGGCAGGTTCTCCAGGTGACCTTCCTGGTCGGCGCCTTTCTGCTGTTGCTGGTCTTGTTGTTTTCCGGCCAGATGCGGGCCCGTCTGCGGGTGTTTCTGAACAAGCACTTTTTCAACTACCGCTACGATTACCGCAAGGAGTGGTTGCGCATCACCGAGGCGCTGTCGGAGCCGGACGATCAGAGCCCCCTGGGGGAACGGGTGATCCGGGCCCTGGCCGATCTGGTCGAAAGTCCCGCCGGCAGCCTGTGGATCAAGAGCGACAGCGGGCGCTACCTGCACCGGGACGATTGGGGCGAGCCCCAGGGCGAGATTCCCTGGCTGGAGGCTCAAGACCCCGTTCTCCGCTTCGTGCGGCGGCACGGCTGGGTCGTCGATTTCGAGGAATTGGGCCGGCTGCCGGAATTGTACGAAGGATTGGCGCCGCCCGAGTGGTTGAAACGGCGTCCCAACGCCTGGTTGCTGGTGCCCCTGTTTTGCGGTGCGGAGTTGTGGGGTGTGGTTCTGCTCGAGCGCCCGCGGGCCCGGTTCGACTGCAATTGGGAGGTGATCGACATCCTCAAGACCGCCGGCCGCCAGGCGGCGGGTTTCCTGGCCTTGGAGGAGACTTCGCGCCGTTTGCTGGAGGCCCGGCAGTTCGAGGGTTTCAATCGCCTGGCCGCCTTCGTGGTCCACGACCTGAAAAATCTGATCGCCCAACTGTCCCTGGTGGTTCGCAATGCCGATCGCCACGCCGGCAATCCCGAATTCGTCCGCGACGCCATGAACACCGTGGAACACGCGGTGGGCAAGATGGAGCGGCTGCTGTCCCAGTTGAAGAACATGGGAGCGGAAAAACGCAAAGAAAAGGTGTCGTTGCCGTTGGTGCTTCAGGAAGTGAGCGCGGCCCGCGCCAGCCAACTGCCCCGTCCCCAGTTCCGCAACCGGGCCCGGCGGGAGTTGTTCGTCCTGGCTCAACCGGATCGGCTGGCCTCGGCGTTCGAGCACGTCGTCCAGAACGCCCAGGAAGCGGCGGGCAAGGACGGCTGGGTTCGGATCCGTCTCCTGGATCGGGGGGATCAGGCTATAGTTGAAGTGGAGGACAACGGCTGCGGCATGGATGCCGATTTCGTGCGCCGGCGTCTGTTCAAACCCTTCGAGACCACCAAGGGGTTGAGCGGCATGGGGATCGGTGCTTACGAAAGCCGTGAATACATCCGGGAGATCGGCGGTGATCTGACCGTGGACAGCGTTCCCGGGGAAGGGAGCTGCTTCCGTTTCATCCTGCCTTTGGCGGTCGATGTGTCCGAAGAACGAAACGATGGGAGGGTGCCAGCTTGAACCAGCCGGTTTTGCTCGTAGTGGAGGACGATCCGGGGTTGCAGAGCCAACTGAAATGGAGCTTTGCGGAGAAATACAAGGTCTTGACCGCCGGTGACCGGGAATCGGCCCTGGCCGTGGTGAAGAAGGCCGCCCCGGCGGTGGTGACCCTGGACCTGGGATTGCCGCCGGATCCGGGCGGAGTTTCGGAGGGGTTCGCCACCCTGGAGGAAATCTTAAAGCTGTCCCCGCCGACCAAGATCATCGTCATCACCGGGAACGACGATCTCGATCACGCCGTGCGTGCGGTGGGGGCCGGCGCCTACGACTTCTATCAGAAGCCGGTGGAGCCGGACATGCTGGCCTTCGTGGTGGAGCGGGCCTTCCGCCTGTATGACCTGGAGGAGGAAAATCGCAAACTGTCCCGGATCACGGTCAACCATCCCCTCGACGGGGTGATCGCGGCCAATCCCAAGATGCTGGAGATCTGCCGGCTGATCGAACAACTGGCACCGACGGATCTGAGCATATTGCTCCTGGGCGAGAGCGGGACCGGCAAGGAGGTGATGGCGCGCGCCATCCACGCCCTCAGCCCGCGGCGGGACGGTCCCTTCGTCGCCATCAACACCGCCGCCATTCCAGAGAATCTCCTGGAGGCGGAATTGTTCGGCTACGAGAAGGGCGCCTTTACCGATGCTCAGAAACAAACCATCGGCAAGGTGGAGATGGCCTCGGGCGGCACCCTGTTTCTGGACGAAATCGGCGACATGCCCCTGGCGTTACAGCCGAAACTGCTCCGCTTTCTCCAGGAGCGGGTGATCGAGCGCATCGGCGGCCGGCGGGAGATTCCGGTGGACGTGCGCATCGTCTGCGCCACCCATCAGGACCTGGAGCAGTTGATCGCCGAAGGACGGTTCCGCCGCGATCTGTTCTACCGCCTCAACGAAACCGTCATCGAACTGCCGCCCTTGCGGGAGCGGCCCGAGGACATCCCGGTCCTGGCCCGGGCCTTCCTCCATCGCTTCAACCGGGAGATGAAACGCAATCTGCTCGACTTCAGCGAAGCGGCGCTGGCGGCGCTCGAATCCCACGACTGGCCCGGCAACGTCCGCGAGCTGCAGAGCCGGGTGAAAACCGCGGTGGCCTTGGCCCGGGGGCCGAAAGTGGAGCCCGCCGACCTGAAGCTGGTCGAAGGCGGCGACCGGCGGTTGCCGACCCTGCGCGAAGCCCGGGAACAGGCCGAGCGCCAGGCGCTGGCGGCGGCGCTGAGCGAGGCCGACGGTCGGGTGGCCCGCGCCGCCGAGATCCTCGATGTCACCCGCCCCACCTTGTATGCCCTGTTGAACAAATACAACCTCAAGGTCAAGTCATGACGAGAATCCTTTTGCTGTTGGGTCTGTGCGCTTCCCTGGCCGTCCTGGCCGAGACGCCTTCCCGGTACCTGGAGGAAGCCAAGGCGTACTTGCAGCGCGGCGAGACCCGAGCGGCGGTCATCCAATTGAAGAACCTGCTGCGCGACCAGCCGCTCAACGGCGAGGCCCGCCTGTTGCTTGGCAAGGCCTACCTGGAATTGGGGAACGCGCCCGGGGCGGTCAAGGAACTGGAGAAGGCCCGCGATCTCCAGGTCGATCCGGCGCGCTGGTCGGTTCCCCTGGCCAGGGCCTATCTGTTGCAGCGTCAGCCGAAAAAAGTATTGCAACAAATCCAGCCCCAGGCGTCGTTCGACGACAGCCTCAAGGCGGACATCGTCGCCCTGCGGGGGCAGGCCCATCTTTACCTGGATCAGCCCGACCAGGCGGCACAGGCTTTCGAACAGGCTTTGCAACTGGACGACCGCAACGTCGAAGCCAAGGTGGGTCTGGCGCGGTTGGCACTGATGAATCGGGACTTGGACCGGGCGTTGGCGTTGAGCGAGGAGGTGCTGACTTATGATCCGGACAACGTCGAGGCCCTTCTGCTGACCGCGGAGATCCATCGTCGGCGGGGGGAGATCGACCAGGCTCTGGCCGCCTTCGATACGGTGCTGAAGAAGCGGCCCCGCGACATCCGCGCGTTGTTGGGAAGGGGCGCGCTGTATCTGGCCAAGGGGGACCTGGCGGCCGCAGACAAGGATCTGGACCGGGTTTTCGCGTTGGCGAAGCAGATCCCCATGGCCCTGTACCTGAAAGGGCTGCTGGAATTTCGCCGGGGCGATCTGCAGGCGGCCGAGGATGCGCTGATCCAGGTGGTCAATCGGATTCCCCGCCATACGCCCAGCAAGTTGTTGCTGGGCATCATCGCCTACCGCCAGAACGAGCTGGCGGCCGCGGAGGAATACCTGGAATCGGTGCATCGCCTCCAGCCGGGTCATCTACCGGCCGTCAAGCTGCTCGCTGCGGTGAAGATGAAGCGGAAACGGCCCGAGGACGCCATCGACCTGTTGCAGCCCTTCCTCGACCGTCACGGGAACGATCCCCAGTTGCTCGCCCTGCTGGGCAGCGCCTATCTGCAGGCGCGCCAGTTCGACAAGGGGGCGGAATTGTTGAGTCGGGCGGCGGAACTGGCCCCGGATGCGGCGGCCATCCGGGCCCAGCTGGCTCTGGGGGAGATCGCCGCCGGCAATCTGACCGGCGCCGTCACCCAGCTGGAGCAGGCCGTTTCCCTGGATCCGGGGTTGGTGCAGGCGGACGTGATGTTGGTGCTGGCCCAGATCAAACAGAAGCGGTTCGACCAGGCGCTGGAAAACGCCAGGAAACTGGCCGCCAAGATGCCGGACAACCCCATGCCCTACAATCTGATCGCAGCGGCCCTTTTGGCGAAGGGGGACGAGCAGGGCGCGGCCGACCAGTGGCGGAAGTTGCTGAAACGGTTCCCCGACTATGCCACCGCCGCCTTGAATCTGGCCCGGCTCCGGTTCCGCAAAGGCGATCTGGACGGCGCGGAAACCTATTACCGCCAGGTGCTGGAGCGTCGGCCCGGCCATCTCGGAGCCTTGATCGGCCTGGCCCAGGTGGCCGAGGCGCGGCGGGACTATCCCGAGATGACCGCTCATCTGGAAAAGGCTCTGGCGCGCAATCCCGAGGCGCTGGCGCCCGCCCTGATGCTGGCCCGTTATCACCTTGCCAGGAACGAGGGGCTGCAGGCGGTCGGCGTTCTGCGTCAGGCGTTGGAACGGCATCCCGACGATCCCCGACTCCTGCAATTGCTCGGGCAGGCGCAACTGGCGGCGGGACAGACCGCCAGTGCGGTGGCCACCCTGCGCAAAGTGGTCGCTCGCGTGCCGGAGGATCCTACGGTCCGTCATCGATTGGCCCTGGCCCTGGAAAAGGATCGGAACGACGATGCGGCCTTGGCCGAACTGGAGCAAGCCCTGAGTCTCGAACCGGATTTCCTGCCTGCGGCGGTCGAGCGGATCCGCCTGCTGGTGAGGCTGGAGCGATGGGAGCAGGCGGAGGCGGCGGTGCGGGCGTTGCAAAAACGATTTCCAGAACGTCCGGAGGGTTATTTTTGGGAAGGGGAGGTCGCCCTCGGCCGGAAGCAGGATGACCGGGCTCTGGCCGCCTTCGAGAAGGCCCACCGGATCGCGCCGTCGGCCGCCAGCGCTCGCCGTCTGTATCAACTCTACCGGCGCAAGGGCGATCGTGAGAGCGCCGTCGCCGTTCTCAAGCGATGGCTCGAAAAGAACCCCGGCGATGCGAGCGGCTGGTTGCTGCTGGCGCTGGGTCATCAGAAGGACGGCGAAATCGATGCGGCGATCAGCGCCTACGAACGTCTGCTCCAGATACGGCCCAATCTCGCCGTCGCCCTCAACAATCTGGCCTGGCTGTACCAGGAGAAAGGCGATTCCCGTGCCCTGGAGATCGCCGAAAAGCTGGCGGAAGTCGCCCAGGGCAAGCCCGAGATGCTCGATACGGTCGGCTGGGTCTACGTGCGGCAGGGCAAGCTCACGGAGGGTCTGACACTGTTGCAGGAAGCGAGCGTCAAGGCGCCCCATCTGCCCGCCATTCGTCTGCATCTGGCCGAGGCTCTCGATCGGGCGGGAAGGAAGGAGGAGGCCGTCCGGCAGCTCAGATCCTTGCTGAAGGCCCATCCCCGCTTTCCCGAGCGCGCGCGGGCGGAATCGCTGCTGCGTCGGCTGAACGCCGATTGAGAAACCACCGCGAACGGCATACAATGGGCCACGATTTCATCTTGTGGGCAAGGGGACCGGCATGCCGGAAGAAACACTGCACCATCACATCTCCAGGCAGTTCGAACAGGAGTTGGAGGACCTGCGCCACCGGGTTCTGGTGATGGGCGGCCTGGTGGAAGAGCAGGTCGCCGAAGGGGTCAAGTCCTTGCTCGAAAACGACGTCGCTCTGGCGGAAGAAGTCATCGCCAACGATTACAAGGTCAACTCCATGGAGGTGGAGATCGACGAGAAGTGCACCGAGATCCTGGCCAGGCGGCAGCCGGCGGCCCGCGATCTCCGTCTGGTGTTGGCGGTGATCAAGACTATCAACGATCTGGAGCGGATCGGCGACGAGGCCCGGGGGGTCGCCCGCCAGGCCCTGGATCTCAGCACCCGTTATCCGAAAAGGAACCAGTTGAGCGAATTGGAGCAGCTGGCCAACCAGGTGCGTTCCATGCTCCACGACGCCCTGGACGCCTTCGCCCGTATCGATGTCGAACTGGCGTTCCAGGTGGTGGAGGAAGACAAGATCGTCGACAAGGAATACGAAAGCATCATCCGCCAGCAGATCACCTACATGATGGAGGATCCCCGCTGTATTCCGGTGGCCCTGGACATCATGTGGTCGGCCCGCTCTTTGGAGCGGATCGGGGATCGCAGCTGCAACATCTGTGAGTATCTGATCTACTACGTCAAGGGCAAGGATGTCCGTCACATCAGTCTGGAACAATTGGAAAAGGAAGTCCGGCAATAGCCATTCCAGCCCGCTTTTCCTTCCTCCCGGAATGAACCACCTACGAATCCTGTTGTGGCTGGTCCTGCTGTGGTCTTCCTTCGCCTTCGCCTGGGCGCCTTTCGTCGTGGAGGACATACGCATCCGCGGCCTGAGGCGGGTGTCGACGGGGACGGTGTTCGATCATTTGCCGCTGCGTCCGGGCGATAGGATCGACGAAAAGAAGGCGGCGGCCGCCATCCGGGCTTTGTTCCGTACTGGCTTCTTCAAGGACGTCCGTTTGTGGCGCGACGGTGGCGTCCTGGTTGTCGAGGTGGTCGAGCGTCCTTCCATCGCCGCCATCAAGATCACCGGTAACGAGGACATCAAAACCAAGGATCTGCGCAAGGCCCTGGAAAGCGTCGGCCTCGCCGAAGGACGGATATTCGACCGTCGGTTGCTGGAGAAGATCGAAAGCGAATTGCGCCGCCAGTATTTCAGCCACGGAAAGTACGGGGTGACCATCAAGACCGAGGTCACTCCGATCACCCACAACCGCGTGGCGATCCTCATCAAGATTTCCGAAGGCAAGGTGGCGAAGATCAAAAAGATCACGATCGTGGGCAACCGGGCCTTCGACGACGAAACCCTGCTGGACCAGTTCGAGCTGGGGCCGACGGGCTGGCTGTCCTTCTACACCAAGAACGACCAGTATTCCAAGCAGAAGCTGGCAGCCGATCTCGAACGCCTGCGCTCCTACTACATGGACCGGGGGTACCTGAAATTCGACATCCGCTCGACGCAGGTGGCCATCACCCCGGACAAACGACATATCTACGTCACCATCAACGTGGACGAGGGGGATGTCTATCGGCTTGAATCGGTCAAGTTGACAGGGAGGCTGATCGTCCCGCCGCAGGAGCTGGTCAAGCTGGTCAAGATCGGCCCCGGGGAAATTTTTTCCCGCAAGCGGGCCACGGAAACCAGCGAGGCGATCAGCAAGCGTTTGGGTGACGAGGGTTACATCTTCGCCAACGTCAACATGGTGCCGGAGATCGACGACGAGAAAAAGACGGTCAAGCTGGTGTTCTTCGTCGATCCGGGCCGACGGGTCTACGTGCGCCGCATCCATGTCAAAGGCAATTCCCGCACCCAGGACGAAGTCATCCGGCGGGAAATGCGGCAGATGGAGTCGGCCCTGGCCAAAACCTCGCAAATCGAATTGTCCAAGTCCCGGCTGCAACGGTTGGGCTTTTTCAAGGAAGTGAACGTGGAAACCCCCCAGGTGCCCGGAACCCTGGATCAGATCGACTTGAACTATTCGGTGACCGAGCAGCCTTCGGGGAACTTGAGCGCCGGTATCGGCTTTTCCCAGGTTCAGGGGCTCATATTCAACGCCAGCGTGTCCCAGAACAATTTTCTCGGCACCGGGAAGCGGGTCAGTTTCGAATTCAACAACAGCCAGGTGACCACGGTCTACCGGGTGGCGTACAACAATCCCTATCTGACCTTGGACGGCATCAGCGGCGGATTCAACATCACCTACCGCAGCATCGACGCCAATAACGCCAACATCGCCACCTATACCACCGACACCCTTTCGGGGGGCGTGAACGCCGGCATTCCTTTGACGGAGTACGATCGCTTCACCGGTAATTTGGATTACAATAGGACCTCTTTGGATACGGGGGGGCGCACTTCGAATGAGATCCTCGATTTCATCGACGAGTACGGGAAGTCCTACGATGTCATGACCCTGTCCATGGCGTGGATCCATGACGACCGCGACAAGGGGATTTTCGCCACCCGGGGGGGCAGACATTCGCTTTCGGTGCTGGCTTCCATGCCGTTCAGCGAACTCTCCTATTACAAGGTTCGCCTGCGTGGGCGCTACTACTTTCCCTGGACCAAGGATCTGGTGTTTTCCCTTCACGGCGATTTCGCCTACGGTGACGGTTACGGAGGCACCAAAACCCTGCCGTTCTTCGAGAATTTCTTTGCCGGCGGGGTGCGATCCGTGCGCGGATTTCGCCAGAATACGCTCGGGCCGCGGGATTCCAACAACGATCCTTTCGGCGGCAACGTCAAGCTGGTCGGCGGGGCGGAGTTGTTCTTTCCGGTCCCTTTCCTGGACGAGGACCTGAGTTCCGCCTTCCGCATGGGGGTGTTCGTGGATGTCGGCAACGTGTTCAACGACGAATTGAGACTGGGGGATCTGCGCTATTCCGTCGGTCTGGCCGCCCAGTGGCTGTCGCCGTTCGGGCCGCTGGAGGTCAGTGTCGCCCAGCCCCTCAACGCCCAGCCCCGTGACGACGAGCAGATGTTCCAGTTTTCCTTCGGAGCCGGTTTTTAGCATTTTTTCAACTAAAGGAGTCAACCCGATGACGAGATTCGTTTTTGCCGCTGTCGTACTGTTTCTTTGGCAACCGGCCTGGGCCGAAGCGATCAAGATCGGCTTCGTCAACGTGGCCAGGGTTTTGCAGCAGGCGCCCCAGGCCGAGCAGGCCAAGAAACGCCTGGAGCGGGAATTCGCCCCCCGGGACAAACGCCTTGTCGCCATGCAAAAGGAATTGAAGAAACTGGAAGAAAAACTCGCCCGGGATGCGGCGGTGATGAGCGATTCGGAACGGCGCAAGTTGGAGCGGGACATTCTGGCCAAGCAGCGGGAATTGAAACGGGCCCGGGAGGAGTTTCGGGAGGATTTCAACCTGCGTCGCAACGAAGAGCTCGGCAAGTTGCAGCGGCAGGTGTTCGAGGCGGTCAAATCCCTGGCCAAGGAGGAGGATTACGATCTCCTGCTGACCGACGGCGTGGTCTATGCCAGCGACAGGGTCGACGTGACCGACAAGGTGTTGAAGCGGCTGAAAGCGCTGGCGAAATAGAACAGGGATGCTTCGAATCAGACGATCGGGAGAAGGACTTTGGACATTCACAAGATCATGCGCTACCTGCCCCACCGCTATCCTTTCCTGCTGGTGGACCGGGTCGTCGAGTGCGAGCCCGGCAGGCGGCTGGTGGCGATCAAAAACGTTTCCTACAACGAGCCGTTCTTTCAGGGGCATTTCCCCGGTCAGCCCATCATGCCGGGAGTTCTGATCATGGAAGCGCTGGCCCAGGCCACCGGCCTGCTGGCCTCGGAGAGCGCCCCGGAAGTTCTGGCGGGAAAGAACTTCATCTACTATCTGGTCGGCCTCGACAAGGCCCGTTTCAAGCGACCGGTGGTTCCCGGCGATCAGCTCCGCCTCGAAGTGGAGTACCTGCGTCACAAGCGCAACATCTGGGCCTTTTCCTGTCGTGCGGAGGTCGATGGCGAGTTCGTTGCCAGTGCCGAGATCATGTGTGCCGCCGCGGAAGCCGAAGCCTGATCGCCGCCTCGTCGCCGGTGTCGACGAGGCCGGACGCGGCTGTCTGGTGGGGCCCGTCATCGCCGCGGCGGTGATCCTCGATCCCGAGCGTCCCATCGCCGGTCTGACCGATTCGAAAAGCTTGCGGCCGGAAGCGCGCCGGCGCCTGGCGGACCGGATCCGCCGCGATGCCCTGGCCTGGTCCATCGGCCGCGCGGAACCCTCCGAAATCGACCGCCGCAACATTCTGCAGGCTTCTCTGCTCGCGATGCGGCGGGCGGTCCTGGGATTGGGCATCGTTCCGGCCAAGGTCCGGGTGGACGGGAACCGGCTCCCCGACGTTCCCATGGCCGTCGAGGCCGTGGTGGGGGGAGACGGGACGGTGGCGGAAATTTCCGCTGCCTCGATTCTCGCCAAGGTCGCCCGGGACCGGGAAATGCAGCTCCTCGACAAGCTGGCGCCCGGCTACGGGATCGAAAGCCATAAAGGCTATCCGACCCCGAGCCACAAGCGGGCCTTGCAACGTCTCGGGGCCAGCCCTTGGCACCGACGCTCGTTCCGCCCGGTCCGGGAAGTCTGAGGCGGTCGTCATGAGCGCGGATTTCATCCACCTGCGTCTTCACAGCGAATACTCCCTCAGCGACGGCCTGGTGCGGCTCGGGCCGTTGGTGGCCCGTTGCCGGGAGCTGGGGATGCCGGCGGTGGCCCTGACCGATCAGGTCAATCTGTTCGGGCTGATCAAGTTCTACAAGGCGGCGCTGGCGGCCGGGATCAAACCGATCGTCGGCGCCGATCTCTGGGTGAGAAACCCCGAAGCGCCACGCCAGCCGGACCGGTTGACCCTGCTGGTGCAGAATCGCATCGGTTACCGCAATCTGACCGCCCTGATCTCGCGCGCCTACCTGGAGGGTCAGCATCTGGGGCTGCCCCAGGTGGAGGCGGCGTGGGTCCTGGAAAACGCCGAGGGCCTGCTGGCCCTGTCCGGCGCCCGGGAGGGCGAGATCGGGCGGCTGCTGCTGGCCGGAGCCGAGGACCGGGCCCGACGAGCGCTGGCCACCTGGCTGGATCGCTTCGGCGACCGGTTCTATCTGGAAGTGCAGCGGACCGGCCGTCCCGGGGAAGCGGAATACCTGGAAGCCGCCGTGCACCTGGCGGCCGCGATGGACGTGGCCGTGGTGGCCACCAACGACGTTCGCTTCCTGGCGCAACCGGATTTCGAGGCCCACGAAGCCCGGGTCTGTATCCACGAGGGCTGGGTCCTGGACGATCCCGGGCGGCCGCGGCGTTACAGCGACCAGCAGTATCTGAAAAGTCCGGCGGAGATGCGCGCTCTTTTCGCCGATCTGCCCGAGGCGGTGGACAACAGCGTCGAGATCGCCAAACGCTGCAACCTGGAGCTGGAACTGGGCAAGCCCAGTCTGCCCCTGTTTCCGGTGCCGGAAGGGCTGACCCTGGAGCAGTATTTCGTCCGGGAGGCGGAAAGGGGGCTGGCCCGCCGTCTGGAACAAGGCGCGATTCCCCGGGAGAAGGAGGCCGTCTATCGGGAACGCCTCCAGCGCGAGCTGGACGTCATCGTCCAGATGGGGTTCCCGGGTTATTTTCTCATCGTCGCCGATTTCATCCAGTGGGCCAAGGAGAACGGTATTCCCGTGGGGCCGGGGCGTGGTTCCGGGGCCGGTTCCCTGGTGGCCTACGCCCTCCGGATCACCGATCTCGATCCCATCGAATTCGATCTCCTGTTCGAACGTTTCCTCAATCCGGAGCGGGTGTCGATGCCCGATTTCGACATCGACTTCTGCATGGAGCGGCGCGATCGGGTCATCGACTACGTAGCTCGGAAATACGGTCGGGACAAGGTTTCCCAGATCATCACCTTCGGCACTATGGCGGCCAAGGCGGTGGTGCGCGATGTCGGCCGGGTCCTGGGGCATCCTTACGGTTTCGTCGACCGCCTGGCCAAGCTGATTCCCTTCGAGCTGGGCATGACCCTGGACAAGGCCCTGGAAGAGAGCGAGGAACTGCGACAGGCCTATCAGGAAGACGAGGAGGTGCAGAGCCTGATCGATCTGGCCCGTTCCCTGGAAGGTATCGCCCGCAATGCCGGCAAGCATGCCGGTGGGGTGGTGATCGCCCCTTCCGCCTTGATCGATTTCACCCCGCTTTACCGCGAAGACGGGGAGGAGGGGGTCGTCACCCAGTTCGACAAGGACGACGTGGAGGCGGCCGGTCTGGTCAAGTTCGATTTTCTCGGGTTGCGCACCCTGACGATCATCGACTGGGCCGTGGAAACCATCAACCGCCAGCGCCGGGCCAAGGGGGAGGCGCCGATCGACATCGATCGCATCCCCCGCGACGATCCCAAGACCTACGCCCTGTTGAAGAGCTGCCGGACCACGGCGGTGTTCCAGTTGGAGTCGCGCGGCATGAAGGACCTCATCCGCCGGCTGCAGCCGGACTGCTTCGACGACATCGTCGCCCTCGTGGCTCTGTTCCGTCCGGGGCCCCTGCAGTCGGGCATGGTGGACGACTACATCAACGTCAAGCACGGCCGTGCCCAGGCCAACTATCCCCATCCGGCGCTGGAGCCGATTCTCAAGCCCACCAACGGGGTGATCCTGTACCAGGAGCAGGTCATGCAGATCGCCCGGGATCTGGCCGGTTACACCCTCGGGGGCGCCGATCTGCTGCGGCGGGCCATGGGCAAGAAGAAGCCCGAGGAGATGGCCAAGCAGCGGGCCATCTTCATCCGGGGGGCGACGGAGCGCGGGGTCGCCGAAGACACGGCCCAGTACATCTTCGACCTGATGGAAAAGTTCGCCGGCTACGGTTTCAACAAATCCCACTCCGCCGCCTACGCCTGGGTTTCCTATCAGACCGCCTGGCTCAAGGCCCATTATCCGGCCGCTTTCATGGCGGCGGTGCTGTCGTCGGACATGGACAACACCGACAAAGTGGTCGGCTTCGTGGAGGAATGCCGCCAGCTGGGCCTGAAGTTGCTGGCGCCGGATATCAACCGCTCCGGTTACCGCTTCGACGTCCTCGAGGACGGTAGCATCCTTTACGGACTGGGGGCGGTGAAGGGGGTGGGACAGGCGGCCATCGAGGACATCCTGGCGGCCCGGGAGGCGGGGGCGTTCCGGGACCTTTACGACTTCTGTCGCCGCGTCGATCTTCGCAAGGTCAACCGGCGTGTCATCGAGGCCCTGATCCGGGCCGGCGCCCTCGACGTCCTGGGAAACCATCGGGCCCAATTGCTGGCGGATCTGGGCGGGGCGTTGCAGTCAGCCGAACAGCATCACCGGACCCTGGCCCAGGGACAGAACGATCTATTCGGCCTGGGGGATGACGCTGCCGTGCCAGCGCCTCCTGCCTCTGCCGAGCCGGTGGCCCCCTGGCCGCTGAAGACCCTGCTGGCCGAGGAAAAGGCGGTGTTGGGGCTGTATCTCAGCGGCCATCCGTTGGACGAACACCGACAGGAATTGCAGGCGTTCGTCACCGCCCCGCTGGCCGAGCTGGCGCAGGGCCGGAAGGGATCGAACGGCGAGGCGAGCCGGGTGGTGGTGGCCGGCCTGGTGGCGGAACTGCGCACCCGTCACAACAAACAGGGCAAAAAGATGGTGTTCCTCACCCTGGAAGACGGTGGCGGTCGCCTGGAGGTGGCCGTCTTCGCCGAGGTGGCGGCCGAAGTCGAGGATCTGCTCGTCAAAGATGCCGTGCTCGTGGTGCAGGGAGAGATCGGCCAGGACGACTTCAGCGGCAATCTGCGTCTGGTGGCGGAGCAGGTCTGGAGCCTGCACCAGGCCCGGGAGCATTTCGCCAAGGGGCTGTGGATCCGCTGGGAGGGGGTGGACCGGGAGGACGTCCGCGGCCTGGCGGAACTGCTCCGGCCGCACCGGGGCGGCCGCTGTCCCGTATTCGTGGAATACCGCAACGGGCGAGCACGGACCTGCCTGCGTCTGGGGAGCGACTGGCGGGTGCGGCCGGATGACGAGCTGCTGCACCGGCTGTCCCGCCGGTTCGGCGCCGACCGCGTGGCGTTGCGCTACGACTGATTGCGGACGAAAGGCAACACCTGGGCGCGCTGGGCGGAATCCGGCGGCGTGGCGCCCTGAAGGAGAGCCTCGAGGGCGGCCTGCTGCCGGCTGCAGGATTCGAGCATCCGGCGGTACAACCGGATGCAGGCGCCCATGGGGGAGCGGCTGCGGCGGATTTCCATGTCGATGCGCCATTGCAGGCGTTCCAGACGCGACCGCCTTTCCGGGGGCAGGGTGTTCAGGAAGGCTTCGATTACCGCCTGTCTTTGCCGCTCGAAGGCGGCCGGGTCGCGACGGGCCAGTCGCAGCCAGTGATCGAAATCGAAAGGCTCGGAAATGGTATGCTTTTTCTGGTTCATACCACCGTATTAGCAGTATTCGTGCCAGATGATGAAAAACGATTGTAATTCAGTGTGATAGATCAATGCGTACCAAAGGGGAACGCGGCGTCGGGCACGATCTGTAAAAAGATTTTGACATCGATGCTCTACGGCCGCAGGTTTTTTGTTCCAGTCTGCGGCCGGGATCACAAGAAGGAGGAGGAAATCTGATGAATTGGTCTGCCTTGCAACATCGGTTCGAACAGCGCCTGGACCACTGGCGGCGGTCGCTGCAGTCCCGGTCCTGGTATCAGCGGTTCCAGCGCCTGCCGCCGGTGCAGCGCATCGCTCTGATGGTGCTGGTCTTCCTGCTCAGTCAGGTGGCGGTGTTCGGAGGGTTGTATCTGTTGTTCGGCGCGACGGTGGTGGTCGGCTTCTTCGCCAGCGTCGTGGCGGGGCTGGCCACGGTCCTCGGTGCTCTGCCGGCGGTGTTGTTCAGGCAGATTTCCTTCCGGGCCATCAATTTCATGATGGGGATGGCCGCCGGCATCATGTTGTCGGCGACGGCCTACTCGCTGGTGGAGCCTGGTGTCGAATACGGCGACAGATTGTGGCCCGGCTGGGGGGTGTACGTGGTGGTCGTCGGTATTCTGCTGGGGGCGTGGTTTTTGGATTGGGCCGAGCGCACCGTGCCCCACGACCTGTTCGCCGGCGATGCCGAGGTGGCCGCTTCCCTACGCAAGGTATGGATCTTCGTGGTGGCGATCACACTGCACAATTTTCCCGAGGGGTTGTCGGTCGGGGTCAGTTTCGGCGGCGGCGACTGGGCCAACGGCACCCTGCTGGCGATCGCCATCGGCGCTCAGAACATTCCGGAGGGCATGGCGGTGGCGTTGCCCCTGGTCGGGGTGGGGTATAAACCCTGGAAGGCAGTGGCGATCGCCCTGATCTCGGGTCTGGTGGAACCGGTCGGCGGATTGTTGGGAGTCACCATGGTGACGGTGTTCGAAACTCTGCTGCCGCTGGCGATGGGGTTCGCCGCCGGGGCCATGTTGTACGTCATCGCCTACGAGATCATTCCGGAAATGCAGTCCAAGGAACGCTCCTCCCGGGCGACTTTCGGAGTGCTGGTGGGATTTGCCGTGATGACGATTCTCGAAAGCGCGCTGGGATAGATGGTGGATTTCTGGGACGTGTTCGACGGTTTCGCCGCGCCGGGCTGGGAACGGCGGGAATGGCTGGCCTTTTTCACCAGCCTGTTTCTCATCGCCGCGGCGGAGATGGGCGACAAGAGCCAACTGGTATGCATGACGCTGGCGGCGCGTCACCGTCCCTGGCCGGTGCTGGGGGGCGCCGTCTTGGCGTTCGCCCTTCTCAATGGCCTGGCGGTGGCGTTCGGCGCCGCGGTGGCCGCCTGGCTGCCCCGCTGGCTGGTGGCGCTGGCGGTGGGTCTGCTGTTCGCCGGCTTCGGCATCCACGCCCTGACGGCCAGGGAGGAAGCGGAGGAGGACGGGGCGGTGGAATGGAGCGGGCGTGGCATTTTCTTCACCACCCTGGCCCTCCTTTTCATGGCCGAGTTGGGCGACAAGACCCAGATCGCGGTCGCGGGCCTCGGTGGCACGCTGCCGCCGGCGCCGGTCTGGGTCGGTTCCACCCTGGCGCTGGCGTTCACCTCCGCGCTGGGTGTGGCGGCCGGCCGCACCCTGTTGCGCTATTTCAGCATCACTTTCATCCACCGGATCGGCGGGGTGATTTTTCTGCTGCTGGCAGTCATCACCCTGGCCACGGGGTTGCCCTGGGAACGGATCCGGCGGCTGCCGATCCTGCTGTGGGAACGGTTGGATCAGGCTTCGATCTTGCCGGGGTCCGGTTTTCCGGTCTCCTGAATGAAGATCAGGCCCAGGATGATGTCCGCCACGATCATGACGATGACCGCGACGTTGACCAGCACGACCGAAAGATAACCGAGCCCGGCGACGGCGACCGCCGCCGCGAAGGGCCGTAGCAATTTGATCCGGTCGGTAGGAAACCGGTACAGACGCCAGGCCAGTCCGATCCAAAGCAGGCCGCCTACCGCTCCCAAGGCCTTGGACAGCAGGGAAAAGGCACCGTAGCCGAGCCCCGCCAGTGGCAGCAGGATGAATACGACCCCGACGGCGTGGAGGCCGATCAGGGCGAGAATGGGCAGATCCGCTTCCCGGTACTGGTAGCGCTCGTTCAGCAGGCGCTTCAGGGTGGTGAACAGGAAGACGAACAGGGCGAAATTGATCAGGGCCAGGAGCGCTGCGATCAGCAGCGGACCGGCGCTGGGGCGGGTGATTTCGGCGGTGAAGGAGACGAAGAAGCGGCTCAGGACCGCGTGAATGAAAGCCAGGATGGCGGCGAGGGTGAGACGGTCGTTGTTCATCATAGCCTCCTCGTCGATGTTAGTTATCGTTATGGAGGCCCGCCACCGACCGGTCCGCTTTCCCTCTGGGAAAGGGACGGGTGGCGAGCCATCGTGAGCGGCTATTGTAACGCGGCGCGGTTCGGAAATCGGGAAGGGTTTGGTTGCGGCCCTCCCGGGGGAGGGCCGGTGGGTGACCGGCTCAGGTGCGGAACCGGTTCACCGCCGCTTCCAGGCTGGCGGCCGTCTCGCGCAACTGTTCCGTGGCCTTCAGGGTTTGTTCCATTTTTTGGCAGACCTCGACACAGCCGTCGTTGATTTCGCCGACGTTCTGGCTGATGGTTTCGCTCACCTGGCTTTGCTCCTCGATGGCGCTGGCGACCTGGGCGTTGAGTTCCCCCGTGGCCTCCACCATGGCGATGATGTTGGTCAGGGCTTCGTTGGCCGCCTCGGTCTCCTGGGTGCCCTGATGGGCCTGTTCCCGGCTGTGCTCGATCATTTCCACCGCGGAGCGGGCCCGGCTGCGCAGCTCGTCGATGGTGTTCTGGATCTGGGCGGTGGATTCCTGGGTCCGGCTCGCCAGGGTGCGGACCTCTTCCGCCACCACTGCAAAACCGCGTCCCTGTTCGCCGGCGCGGGCCGCCTCGATGGCGGCGTTGAGCGCCAGCAGGTTGGTTTGCTCGGCGATGTCGCGGATGATTTCCAGCACCTCGCCGATGTTTTTGCTGTCGTTTTCCAGTTTGTGCAGTTCCTCGGTGACCCGGTCGATCTCGGCCGCCAGGGTGCGGATCTGACGGGTGGCGTTGGCCACCACCTCGCGCCCCTGCTTGGCTTCGGAGTCGGTCTGATGAGCTCGCTCGGCGGCCTCGGCGGTGCTACGGGCCACCTCCTGGATCGAGGCGTTCATCTGCTGGATGGTGGCGGCGGTCTGTTCGGTCTCCTGACGCTGCCGTTCCGCCCGGCTCTCGGTTTCCCGCGCGATCTCCGCCATGTTCCGGGCCGCCCCGTTCAGATGCCCGATGCTGCCCTGGAGATCATCGATCAGTTGGCGGATGCGGCGGGCGAAATTGTTGATGTGTTTGGCCATGGTTCCGACTTCGTCGTCGTTGTGCACCGGCAGTTGCACGGTCAGGTCCCCTTCGCCGATGATCTTGAGTTGTCGCCCCATCTGTTTCAGGGGGCCGGTGACGAGACGCTGGATGAAACGGTGGAACAACCAGCCGAACAGAGCCAGGGCGCCCAGCGTTCCGGCGCCGGCCTTGAGCATGCTTCGTTCGATGGTGGCCATGGAATCGTCGAGCGAGGCGATGATCTCGAAGGCGCCGTGGAGATCGCCGGGTCGTTTGTTTTCCATCGGGTAGCCCAGGATGTCCCGCCCGTCGTCGCGCCCCCACAATTCGTAAGAAGTGGCCGGGTCGCCGTGGCAGGTGAGACATTGTTTTTCCAGGCGCACCGGGCGGAAGTAACGCACCGCGTTGATCGTCTCGTCGACGGTGACGTATTCCTCGGCCTGGGGATGGCTGGCGAAATACGCCAAGGCCCGGCGCTCCAATTCGTTGGCTTCGTTGGTGGGATTGCGGGCGCCGACGCGGGGCGTGCGCAGGGTGAAGCCGTCCTCGGCGATTCGATCCTGGATCACGTTCCAGGACAGGACCACGGGCACGGTGGAGAGGATCTTCTCCCGCCGCAGGCGGGGGTCGGCGATGGCGTCGAATTCCCGGACCGTTTCCGGGGTGATGACGCCTTCGTCCCAGAGACGGCTGACGTGTTTGCGCACCGACTCGGCCATCAGGACCACCTTGCGGGCCGTGTCCACCTGGTGCTGGATGGCTTGTTCCCGTTGCTGCAGCCAGTAGAGGTACAACAGGACGATGGCGATCGCCGCGAAGGCGGCGAAGACCACCTGAAACAGGCGAATGCCGATGGAATGCCGTGCGAACATTGGAATCTCCCCCGATGATTGATGTAGGTCGAATTGTGACGAAGGTCACTGGAAACCATAGTTCAGAATGGGTTATTTTCAAGGAGCCACTGGAGGAGAAACACCGTGAGCGAACGTGAGCTGTGGCTGCTGCGTCATGCCAAATCGGACTGGAACAGCGGCGTTTCGAAGGATTTCGACCGCCCCCTCAATCCCCGCGGAAGGCGCGACGCCCCCCGCATGGGACGCTGGATGGCGCG
>Ga0256839_1000574_pt1 | contig 47254 bp, 48 predicted proteins | sample 354166metaG_FD_185968 | JGI IMG/M metagenome (GOLD analysis project Ga0256839, IMG submission 185968) | Hydrothermal vent microbial communities from Mid Atlantic Ridge, Atlantic Ocean - 354-166 | ecosystem: Environmental > Aquatic > Marine > Hydrothermal vents | place: Atlantic Ocean: Mid... | reverse complement strand
CGGTTACAGCCGGTAGCAAGGTTGGCGGAAGACAAACAGCAGCGGGCGGCGCGCAAGCTGGGAGAGATCCGTCAGCGCCTGCAGCAACAGCAGCAACAACTTCAGGAGCTTGAGTCCTACCGGAACGAGTATATCTGCCAGTTGCAGGATGCCGCCTGCAACGGCATAAAGGCCACCCAGTTGCGGCACTATCAGAGTTTCGTCAGCAAACTTTCCGAAGCGATAGAGCAGCAACAAAAGGTTGTTCTGGTGGCAGAACAGGATGTGGCGATCGCTCAGGACAACTGGTTCCAGACAAGGAACCGGGTAAAGATGGTGGACTCGGTTATTTCAAGCTGCCAGGCAGAAGAGCTGCAAGGGGAGCTGCGCTGCGAACAGAAAGAGAGTGACGAACGTGCCCAGCGCAGTTCTGGAGGTTGAAGCGATTTCGCATAGTTATCCTTTGCCACACCACTATTGCCAACCAATTGTTGCAAACAGCTCGGGGTCACTGGAAAACTTTCTGCTGGTCACAAATGAGTCTATCGGGTGGCATCCGAAATTGGTCGGTGTGGCAGGGCCAATCCCAAACGCCGCAGGCTTCTGGTGTATCGGTAGGGATACTGGTGGGCGCCTGGTCAATCATCTGTTTCTTCCTCTGCCGTAGATAAATTCACCCTCGTTGTACTTGACATCTACTCTTTTGCGCCTAAGATAGTAATCAATTACTATCTTTTGAGTCGAGGCGCACCATGCAATCCAGAAGCAAACACCTGCCCGCTGACCAACGTCGTGACGTTACCGTCGAGGCGGTGGTCGAGCTTGCCGCCGAACACAATCCCAGCAATATCACCACAGCGGCCATTGCGAAGCATATGAATGTGACCCAGGGGGCGCTGTTCCGCCATTTCCCCAGCAAGGATGCCATCTGGCAGGCGGTGATGGAGTGGGTGGCGGAGCGTCTGCTGACACGGGTGGACAAGGCGGCGAAAGCGGCGGCGACCCCCCTTGCTGCGCTGGAGGCGATGTTCCTGACCCACATCGAGTTTGTCTCCGCCTATCCCGGGGTACCACGGATGCTGTTCGGGGAGCTGCAACACTCCGGTGAGAGTGCGCCGAAACGGATGGCGCGCACCCTGCTGCGCAGATACGGTGAACGCCTGGAGGGGTGGATCGAGAAGGGCAAGGCGGCGGGTGAGATCGACCCGTCGGTGGATACCGCCGCGGCGCGGCAACTGTTCATCGGTGCCGTTCAGGGGCTGGTCATGCAGTCACTGATCGCAGGAGAGAGCGCCACCATGCGGGACAGGGTGCCAGGTGTGTTTGCCATCTACCGCCGGGGTATCGAGGTGCGGTCATGAACAGGCCGGCCATGAACCGCCGTACCGTGGCGCTGCTGCTGGTGCTGCTGCCTCTGTTGCTTGCGTTTGGCTATGTGGCGACCAGTTCCGGTCCACTGGCTCCCGTGCCGGTTACCGTGGTCGAGGTCGAGAAGCAGGCGATAACGCCGGCGCTGTTTGGCATCGGCACCGTCGAGGCGCGCTACCGTTACCGGGTCGGTCCGGTGATGACCGGCCGACTGTTGCGGCTCGGGGTCGATGTCGGCGATCGGGTGGAGGCGGGAGAGCTGCTGGGCGAGATGGATCCGGTGGATATGGACGACAGGATTGCCGCCAACCAGGCGGCTGTCAAGCGGGCTGGCGCATCGGTGGTCGCCGCGGAGGCCAGGGTGAGGGAGCTGGCTGCGCGCACCGAATATGCCCGGGCGCAGGCAGAGCGTTACCAGCGGTTGGCGACGGAACGCAATGTCAGCAAGGAGGCCGCCGAGGCAAAAAAACAGGAGTATCAGATTGCCAGGGCCGGTCTGGCGGCAGCCCGGGCAAGCCTGGATGCTGCGCGGCAGGAGCTGGAGGTGCTGCGTGCGAACCATGAGGGACTGCTCCGGCAACGCAGCAACCTGCGCCTGATCGCGCCGGTGGATGGCGTAGTGGCTGCCCGCCGTATCGAGCCGGGCAGCAGTGCCGTGGCGAGTCAGACTGTGGTGGAGATCATCGATCCGGCAACCATCTGGATCAGCGTCCGCTTCAATCAGCTGCAGTCCGACGGGCTGGCGAGGGGACTGCCCGCCACCATCGTGCTGCGCTCCCGCTCCGCTCAATCCTTCCCGGGCGAGGTGGCCAGGATCGAGCTGCTGGCGGATCCGGTCACCGAGGAGACGCTGGCCAAGGTGGTGTTCGAGCGGCTGCCGGAGCCGTTTCCTCCGCTGGGGGAGCTGGCCGAGGTGACGGTCTCCCTGCCCCCTCTGGAGGCGGCCCCGGTGCTGCCCAACGCTGCCGTCAAGCGGGTGAACGGCCAGCGTGGTGTCTGGCTGGTGGAGGATGATGCGCTGCGTTTCGCTCCGGTGGAGATCGGGGCCGCCGATCTGGATGGCCGGGTGCAGATTCTCCACGGCCTGGAGCCGGGCGACAGGGTCGTGCTCTACAGCGAAAAGGAGCTGACCGCCAACAGCCGCATCACCGTCACCGATCGGCTGGTGGAAGGTGTCTGATGATCAGCCTTGCCGCCCGCGACGTGCTGCACGCCTGGGGGAAGTTCGTCTTCACCGGGATGGGCCTGGGACTGCTGATCGGGGTCACGCTGACCATGGCCGGCGTCTATCGGGGCATGGTGGACGATGCCAAGGTGCTGCTGAACAACAGCGGCGCCGATCTCTGGGTGGTGCAGCAGAAAACCCTGGGGCCCTACGCGGAACCCTCCAGCGTCCATGACGATCTCTATCGCAGCATCCTGGCCATGCCCGGGGTGGCCGATGCCGCCAGCGTCACCTACCTGACCATGCAGGTGCGCCAGGGGGAGCGGGATGTGCGCGCCATGGTGGTGGGGATCGTGCCCGATGGCCCCGGTGTCCCCGGCTATCTGGTGGCGGGGCGGCAGATCACCCGCAGTCACTATGAGGCGGTGGCGGACATTGCGACCGGCTTCAAGCTGGGTCAGCTGATCCGGATCCGCCGCCATGACTACACCGTGGTCGGTCTGACCCGGCGCATGGTCTCCTCCGGGGGCGACCCGATGGTATTCATACCGCTCCGGGATGCCCAGGAGGCGCAGTTCCTGAAAGACAACGACGCCATCATCAGCGAGCGCAATCGGACCGCGGCCAACCCCGCCTTCAACCGGCCGGGGGTGCTGGAGGCAGTGATCGACTCGCAAAGCAGCAACCCCTTCGTGAATGCGGTGCTGGTGCAGATCAAGCCGGGCTTCACCGCAGAGGAGGTGGCGGAGCCGATCCGCCGCTGGAAGCGGTTGCAGGTCTATACCCGTGCGCAGATGGAGGAGATCCTGGTGGCCAAACTGATCGCCACCTCATCGAAGCAGATCGGCATGTTTCTGGTGATCCTCGCCATCGTCAGCGCGGCCATCGTCGCCTTCATCATCTACACCCTGACCATGGGCAAGATCAGGGAGATCGCGGTGCTGAAGCTGATCGGCACCCGCAACCGCACCATCGCCGCCATGATCATGCAGCAGGCGGTGGGACTGGGGTTGATCGGATTCGTGGTCGGCAAGATCTCCGCCACCATCTGGGCACCCATGTTTCCCAAATATGTTCTGCTGGAGCCGGGGGATGCCCTGCGCGGATTCATTGCGATAGTGTTCATCTGCATTCTGGCGAGCCTGCTGGCGATCCGCGCCGCCCTCAAGGTCGACCCGGCCGAAGCGATTGGAGGCTGATATGGAAGACGGAACGAAACAGGCCGAAGGCATCCTGATCGAGGGCATGCGCAAACGCTACGGTGAGGGTGATACCGCAGTGGATGCGCTGAAAGAGGTCAACATGCGGGTGATGCCCGGCGAGGTGGTCGGACTGATCGGCCCGTCGGGCTCGGGCAAGAGCACGCTGCTCAAATGCTTGGGCGCGGTAATCGAACCCACGGCAGGCCGCATGACCCTGGGCAGAGAGGTCATCTACGACAACGGCTGGCAGATCAGGGATCTGCGCGCCCTGCGCCGCGACAAGATCGGTTTCGTGTTCCAGGCGCCCTATCTGATCCCGTTTCTGGATGTTACCGATAACGTGGCTCTGCTGCCGATGCTGGCCGGGCATCCCAATGCCGAGTCCCGGAAACGGGCGGTGGAGCTGCTGGAGGCGCTGGATGTCGCCCATCGTGCCGCAGCGATGCCCTCCCAGCTGTCCGGCGGCGAGCAGCAGCGGGTGGCGATTGCCCGGGCGCTGGTCAATCGGCCCCCGGTGATTCTGGCCGACGAGCCCACCGCGCCGCTCGACAGCCAACGCGCCCTGGCGGTGATTCGCATCCTCAACCGGATGGCCCGGCAGTACCAGACCGCCATCATCGTGGTCACTCACGACGAAAAAATCATCCCCACCTTCAGGCGCATCTATCACATCCGGGATGGACGCACCCATGAAGAGGCGGGAGAGGGCCGGGAGTTTGAATAGCGATTGGCCGAACCATCCTGCTCAGCGGGTAGTGAACAAGCTGAGTAGTTACCCCGGATTTTGTTGTCATGGCGGCCACCAGGACCGCCGAATTTTTTTGAAAAAGGAGAGAAACCGATATGAAAAAATCCCGTACTTTCGTCACCACCCTGTTTGCCGGACTGACTGTTCTGGCCGTCACCGGCCCGGTGGTCTCCGAAACCGGCGACACCGATTCCGAACCATTGGTACTGCGCAAGATCATGCAGGAGATGGGCAAGGAGATGGGAGCCATTGCCGAGGCGATCTCCCGGGAGCAGTGGTCGCAGGTGGCGGATTCCGCGATGAAAATTGCCGATCATCCGCGCCCTCCCATGAGCGAACGGGCAAAGATCATGGCTCTGTTCGGCAAGGATATGGCCAGGTTCAAGGGGTATGACACCGTCACCCATGACACCGCGCGCGAGCTGGCGGAAGCGGCGGCGAAGAGCGATGCCGATGCGATCATCTCCACCTTCGCGACCCTGCAGAGCAGCTGTCTGGAGTGCCACCGCAATTTCAGAAAACCGCTGCAGGAGCACTTCTATGGCAAGCGCAGCACCGAATAGTCCTCGATGGAGCAGTGAGTGATGAACAGAAACCTTTTACGCTCGGGCATCGGGCTGGCTCTGTTGTTGTCCGTCCAGATAGCTGCGGCGGCGGATCTGATGGAGAGCTACCGGCAGGCGCTGGCAAATGCCCCGGCCCTGAAGGCGGCAGAGGCCGAGCTGCTGGCCAGTCGGGAGCTGCTGCCGCAGTCCCGGGCGCTCTGGCTGCCCCGTCTCGATGCCAGCATCAACGCCGCCACCAACCGCTGGAACCCGGAGCCGGGCGCGACCGACGACTACCGCAGTCAGAGCTACACGCTGCGTCTCAGCCAGACCCTCTACAATCGCGCCGACCGGGTCCAGCTCGATCAGGCGCAGGAGCGGGTGGCACAGGCCGAGGCGGCTTACGGGGTGGTCCAGCAGAGTATCATCCTCGATGTGGCGCAGCGCTACTTCGATGTGCTGGCGGCGACCGATGATCTGGAGTTCACCCGTGCCGAGAAGGCCGCCATCGGCCGCCAGCTCGAACAGGCACGACAGCGCTTCGACGTTGGGCTGACCGCGATCACCGATGTGCAGGAGGCACAGGCCCGCTACGACAGCGCAGTTTCGCGGCAGATAACCGCCCGCAACAGGCTGGACAGCGCCATCGAGGCCCTGACCGAACTGACCGGTGACGGGAGCGTGGAGTTGAATCCGCTGTCGCAGGAGATCCCGCTGTTGACCCCGCAACCGAACGACATCGAGGCTTGGGTGCAGGCGGCGCGGGAGAACAATCTGCAACTGAGAGTGGCGCGTCACGCAGCGAAAGTGGCTCAGGAGGAGATCAAGCGTCGTGCTGCAGGTCACTACCCGTCACTCAGTCTGGTCGGCAGCTACCAGCGCAGCGAGACGGAGGCGGCCCGCTATGTGGACAACGATCTCGCCAGTTTGTCCCTGCAGTTGAATCTTCCCATCTACCAGGGGGGCGGGATCAGCTCCCGCACCCGCCAGGCCCGCTACCAGTACCGCCAGGCCAGTGACGAGCTGGAGAGGCAGCTGCGCAGCACCCTGCGGACAACCCGGGATGCCTGGCGCGCAGTCATCTCCGCAATCAGCCGGGTGCAGGCGCTGGAGCAGGCACTGGCCTCCAGCCGGACTGCGCTGCAGGCCACTGAGGCCGGTTTCGAGGTGGGGACACGCACCATCGTGGATGTGCTGAATGTGCAGCAGGAGCTGTTCCGTACCCGCCGCGACCACGCCACTGCCCACTATGATTACCTGTTGGCCACCCTGCGCCTGAAGCAGGCCGCGGGCAGTCTGGCAGTGGAGGATCTGCAACAGGTCAACCGCTGGCTGCAGTGACGGCTGCCCGGTGGCACAAGGTTTGCTCGGTAGTTCTCAAACAGAGAGGAGCACGTTATGAGTTCAGCCATGCAATTACCAATCAGCACCCCCGCAACAACCTCACCGGCAGTGAGTGGCGGGCCGCAGTCCGAAGCGCTTTCCAGTGCGGAAGAGGGCGCGGAGACGGAAGCTTTTCTGGAGATGCTGGTGACCCGGTTAACGGGGGAAAATGGTGATCTGCCTGCTGCGGTCGATGGTGAAGAGGCCGTTCCCGAGTTGCCGCCCGCTGAACAGGAAGGCAATATCTTGCCGGTTGTTATCCTGCCGGCGGCAATCGCCATATCTTCCGGTACGGCCGCAGAGACCGGGGCAGCCACCACAGGCATAGCGCCTGCCATGATAAAAAACAGCCCGCAGCTCAGTCCTCCATTGATGCCTCAGACCACAAATCTGCTTGAACCGGAGCTGCTTCAGCCAGAGGAGGTGTTGTTGACCGGTGATGGTGAACCGGAGTTACAGCAAGTGGCCATGCGCCTGCCGCAATTGATGATGGCAGCGGCCGGGAAAAAGGAGAGCCCGGATCTGATGCCCGGAATCCTGGCACAGCCATCTCCGGCGGTTGTGGTTGGGGCTGCCAGCAACAGTTCAACACCAGCCTCCGCTCCTCCCTCTCTGCCGCTGTCACCTCACATGAATTCACCACAGTGGCAGAACGCTTTGGGAGAACGGATGGTCTGGATGGTCAAGCGAGATATTCAGCAGGCCGAGTTACGCCTCAACCCGAAACATCTGGGTCCTGTTGAGGTGCGTATCGAGGTTCGTAACGAACAGGCCAATATCACCTTCTCTGCTCATCATGCCGTGACCCGCGATGCCCTGGAGGCTGCCGTACCCCGGCTGCGGGAAATGCTGGGTGATGCCGGGCTGACGCTGGCCAATGCCGATGTTTCACAGCAGCAGCCAGGCCGGGGACAGCAGCAGGAAGGGGAGAGCCGGCGTCAGGGCAGCCATTCAGCCATGAACGGCGTGGAAAGCCACGGTGTGGAAGAGATGCTCACTATTCGTGGTACGGCATATGGTGGTTCCGGCTTGATCGATATATTTGCCTGAAGCCCTGAATGCGACATATATTGTTGCCGGGTTAATCATCACCCTTCGGATTAGTAACTGCTCAGCCACGTAGCGTATTGACCATCCTCTGAGTAGTTACGTTATCTGGTGGATGCTTTTCTGTTCCGTGGACGCCTGCGGCGGTGTTTGTCCGCCTCTCCGTTTTTTCTTCCCGAAGGATGGGGCCGCCGTTTTATTTTTGCCGGTTGTCCGGGTGTGACCAGCAGCGAGGAGTCGATATCCTGAGTCGGTATTTTATGACCGATATAGGCCTCGATCTCCATCAGTGAAAAGGCGTATTTTTCACAGGCAAAGCTGATGGCCTCCCCGCTGGCTCCGGCACGTGCGGTGCGCCCGATACGATGTACATAGTCCTGGGCATCCTGTGGCAGATCGTAGTTGAATACGTGGGTTACATCGTCGATATGCAGACCCCGGGCGGCCACGTCGGTCGCTACCATGATGGACAGCTCACCATTCTGAAAGCGTTGCAGCAGGCTGATACGCTTTTTCTGCGGTACGTCACCTGACAGAACGGCTGCCTGGAAACCGTTTCCTTCCAGATAACTCCAGACCTGTTCAGCCGCATGTTTGGTGTTGACAAAAACGATGCTGCGCTGTGGTTGCAGTTTGCCAAGCAGCCCCAGCAACAACGGAATCTTTTCTGCATTGGCGGGGTAGTAGACTCCCTCAGTGACGCGGGTTGCGGTAACCTGCTCCACATCAATCCGCACCAGCTCGGGGTTGTTCATGTGCTCATAGGCGAGCTCGGTGACGCGCAGGGAGAGGGTTGCCGAGAACAGCAGGCTCTGCCGTTTATCCGGAGGGGGCATGCGGCGCAGCAGAAAGCGGATGTCCTTGATGAAACCCAGATCGAACATCCGATCAGCCTCATCCAGCACCAGCACCTTGATGGACTTCAGGTTGAATATCCGCTGTTTGAAGTAGTCGATCAGCCGTCCGGGGGTGCCGATCAGGATGTCCACCCCCTCTGTCAGCTGATTGCGCTGCTGTTCATAGCCACTGCCGCCATAGACAAGCCCAAGACGAAGTCCGGTATGCTTGCCCAGCACCATGGCATCCTTGTGGATCTGGATGGCCAGCTCCCGGGTGGGGGCCAGGATCAGGGCGCGTGGCTGGCTGGACTGCCTGTTACCGGCAGCAGGCCGCTGCATCAGCCGGGTCATGACCGCAAGTAGAAAAGCGGCGGTTTTGCCGGTTCCGGTCTGTGCCTGGCCGGCCACATCCTGACCCGCCAGAGCCAGTGGCAGAGTTTCCGCCTGGATTGGGGTGCAGGTTGAAAAACCGGCGTCTGTTACACCTTCAAGCAGTTCGGGCAGCAGTTGCAGGGACGAAAAAGCGGTATTTGTTCTGTTTATTTGAGTCATATACAGGGAGAATATCAAAATTCGTATGCTTTGGGCTTGAAATCATCATCAGATTCGGCTGAAATTAGATATTATTGACCCGGCGACCAAATATATCGTGTTCAGGGCTTCAGGCATGTGCCGAATCAAGGCGCAGTGCGCAGGCAATGGTTACTCCATTGTCAAGCGCTGCAACGCAGGGTCGGCACATGCCTGAAGCCCCTAGCCGGGTGGTTTTGAAAAGAGAGGCTGCCGCTGAACACGATATATTTGGTCGCCGGGTTAATACAATGTGAAAGAAGGCATGAATTCGGCAAGATTGGCCGGATGCGCCAAACTGGAGGCAATAAATTGAGCGACAACATCGTCTATGTAACGGACAGTACATTTGAAGAAGAGGTGATAAATTCAGACCAGCCGGTGTTGGTTGATTACTGGGCTGATTGGTGTGGGCCGTGCAAAATGATTGCCCCAATCCTGGATGAGATCACAGAGGATTATGCTGGCAAGCTGAAAGTTGCCAAGCTGAATATCGATGAGAACCCTGCTACTCCACCCAAGTTCGGTATTCGCGGTATTCCTACCTTGATGCTGTTCAAGGATGGTCATGTCGAGGCAACCAAAGTGGGAGCCATGTCAAAATCCCAGTTGACCGCCTTTATCGACAGCAATCTTTAAAAAATGAAATTATAACCTCTGCGTTCGCTTGGGGGGCTGGACGCAGAGGTTTATTGGTGTTAACCTTGCAAATCAAAGCAAGAAATTAACCGTATTTTTTCCCTGTTACAAACACAGGTGGCGCATCGCGCTTTTTTCTATATTCCCATTAGGTATAAATTGGCGAGACTGTTTACAGTCCGTGGCTCCTTTATATATTTCTAGTTCCCGCTATATCTATCGACGCATACTAATCTGATTGACAACCATGAACCTTACAGAACTAAAGAAGCAAAAAGCCTCAGAGCTTGTTGAGCTGGCACAGTCCCTGGGTATTGAGGGGAATACCCGGGCCCGTAAGCAGGACATCATTTTTTCCATACTGAAAGCACACGCGAAAAATGGTGAAGATATTTTTGGCGGTGGTGTGCTGGAGATCCTGCAGGACGGATTCGGTTTTCTGCGCTCCGCTGACAGCTCCTATCTGGCCGGCCCTGATGATATCTACGTTTCCCCCAGCCAGATTCGCCGTTTCAACCTGCGTACAGGTGACAGCGTTGAAGGCAAGATTCGCCCCCCCAAAGAGGGAGAACGCTATTTTGCCCTGTTGAAGGTAGACAAGATAAATTTTGAAGCACCCGAGAATGCCAAGTTCAAGGTGTTGTTCGAGAACCTGACCCCGCTGCATGCCGAAGAGCGCATGGTATTGGAGATGGGCAACGGCAGTACCGAGGATCTCACTGTCCGCATCATCGATCTGGTTTCACCTATCGGCAAGGGGCAGCGTGGCTTGATCGTATCTCCGCCCAAGGCGGGTAAGACCATGATGCTGCAGCAGCTTGCTCACTCCATTGCCTCCAAGAATCCCGAGTGCTACCTGATCGTGCTGCTCATCGATGAGCGGCCGGAAGAGGTCACCGAGATGGAGCGTTCGGTGCGTGGTGAAGTGGTCTCCAGCACCTTCGATGAGCCGGCCACCCGTCACGTGCAGGTGGCCGAGATGGTGATCGAGAAGGCCAAACGGCTGGTGGAGCACAAAAAGGATGTGGTGATCCTGCTCGATTCCATCACCCGACTGGCGCGAGCCTACAACACCGTCATCCCCTCTTCCGGCAAGGTTCTGACCGGGGGAGTGGATGCCAATGCCCTGCATCGCCCCAAGCGTTTTTTCGGTGCTGCGCGTAACATCGAAGAGGGCGGCTCTCTCACCATTATTGCGACAGCGCTGGTGGATACCGGTTCGCGCATGGACGATGTGATCTACGAAGAGTTCAAGGGCACCGGTAACATGGAGCTGCATCTGGATCGCAAGATCGCCGAAAAACGCATCTATCCGGCCATCAACATCAACCGCTCCGGTACCCGCCGCGAAGAGAAACTCATTGCGCCAGACGAGCTGCAGAAGATCTGGATCCTGCGCAAACTGTTGCACCCCATGGACGAACTGGCGGCCATGGAGTTTTTGCAGGACAGGCTCAAGGTCACCAAAACCAACGCGGAGTTCTTTGACTCCATGAAGCGTCAGTAATTTGTCAGAATCTGTCTGGACTTAATTTACATTGAATTGACAGAGCGCATATTCCACTCGTAACCCACTGTACTAGACTTGATAGCAAGATTGGCACCGCCCCGTTAAAAACGGGATGCTGCTCAGATACAGTATGAGGTTGGAATATGGATACTTCTCTGGAAAATGGTTTTGATTTTGATGAATGGCGTCGTCTGGCCGATAGCGATCCGGCTGCGTTTGAAGCCGCACGTAATGATGCAATTAGAGCGCTGATTCGACAGATACCGGAAGAGCGGCAAAAACGCATGACTGGCTTGCAGTGGCGCATTGACAGTATTCGGGCCATGGCTCCCAACCCAACCGCCTCGTTTTTAAGCCTGTCAAATATGATGTGGGAGTCTTTCTACCGGCAACAGGCCATGCTGAAATCCCTGCTCGATTTTGACGAACAGAAGAAAAGCCGGCCTGAAATGCAACGGAAAATTGCTGATGTGGTTCCTTTTCATCAGGCCAACTGAACTCTGTTACCCTCTGGACTGGAAAAAATTCCGGTAACTACTCAGTTTGTTCCCGAAATATGCCAGTTCAAGGCAATAAATGTGAGTTTACGTGTGTAAATGACCATTTTTTTGGGGTGCCTTTTATCTGTTCTCTATCTCTACAAGGTGGTTCGGTAGCTCATTGATATCATCAGATGTTTGTGGAAAATGCCGCGCCAGCACTGCTCCACATGATTCGATTGCTGCAATAAAGCCGTCTGCGATTTTGCCTTTCCTGATCTGTAGAACGAAGTGGCCGATGATATTATTCCAGTACCCTTCCTCAACCTGGTCATTGATCCCTTTGTCAGCAAGAATTTCAACAAAACGTTCGGCCACTGAAACATAAATCAGTATGCCATTGCGCTGTTTTGTCAAATGAAGCTCCTGAGCGAAAAACTGTTCGTAGGCAAACCGGCTGGCACGCAGGTGTTTGACCGATCGGGGAATCAGACGCATTTTGATGGGCTGCCACAGAAACAGCGGTACCAGCAACACCAAAACAGCGATCTGAATTATAAACAGATACGTAATGTTATAAGGGTGCTGATAACCCCAATTGGCATATTCGCCGAACCATCCCATCCACAAACAGAGCAGGTAGATCAGGGCTGGCAGAGAGAGCGCAATGAGTGATGCCCAAAGCAGGGGGATATAGCGATAGGCATCACTGGAGCGGACAATCACTGTTACCAGTTCGCCGGTGGTTTTTGACTCCACTTTTTGTATAGTTGTACTGATAAGCTGTTTTTCTGCTTCACTCAGAAACATATCACCATCCTCCCGAGGCACCGCCGCCCCCGAAGCTGCCACCCCCTCCGCCGAAACCAGCACCCCGGCTGCTGTTCCCTGGCCCTGGTGGAAAGTAGATGAATCCATCGATGTTAGCGCTTCGCTGGGGGTAGCCTCGTCGATCCTGCAGGTATACCATCAACAGAAACAGCAGCATTAACAGAAGGAAAACAAATGCCGGAGCAATAGATTTTTCTCCGGATCTCTCTTTCGGCTCATAGCTGCCGGTAATGGCGGCCAGAATAGCCTGAGCACCAGCAACAATTCCGGTTTCATATTTCTTTTGCCGAAAATGAGGCAGAATCTGCGTCTGAATTATGTTGTTGCTTAACGCATCGGTCAATGAGCCTTCCAAGCCATAGCCAACTTCAATCCGCACCCGGCGTTCTTTGGGGGCAACAATCAGGATTACGCCGTTATTGTGCTCTTTCTGCCCGACTTTCCAATAACGGCCAAGTTGATAGCCATAGTCAGTGATATCATAACCTTGCAGTGACAACAGTGTCAGCACAACTACTTGATTGGATGTCTCTGTTTCGTGCCGGGCCAGTAGCTTTTCCAGCTCGTCGTGCACAGTGCTGGAGAGTAATCCCACCTGATCAACAACCCGCCCCGTCAGTGCCGGGAATTCAGGCGCAGCGTGGGCTGCCGGAAAGCTCAGAAAAAACAGAAGCAGCACCATCCAGCGGCTGATCCTGTTGTTGCCGATTTTCAATGAACCCATCTACTTCTCTGTTCCATCGAAGCGTTAAGGAAATCGGGGTATACCTTAACATAAGGCACACCGGCAATATGAAAAAATGCTTTTGTGAATTCCATTCCAATATTGGAGAACCGTTCGTTCATGGTTACCACAAGAAAGGTTTAAGGGCGCAACTGACATTGCGACAGGCAGACTGTATGGCATTCAAGCCTGATACTCCGTCACCATGCGCAGATATCGAAGATCTGTCGGATCTCGAAGCTGACCTCAGTATACTTACTATTCCTTGGGCGAGCGGTGCCGATCCTTCTTGTGTACCTTGTCTCATCCAGTTCATCGATCTTTTGTCTACATGCCGTGGTTGGGTTCTCTCGATGGTGGCGTGTAATACAGGCGACAGATTTTCGGCTGTTTTGTGGATTTGAACCGTATCTGCTTTAGCTGGTGGAGTTGTTGAGTCCACCCTGAGCTGGTACGATTTTGCGCTTGTATTCAAGGAGATAACCAAAAATGAAGAAACAGATACTTATTGTATTTGCCGTAGCCATCGCCATGCAAGATGTAATGGCCAGTTCCGCAACGAAGGATGATGTTAGGTTTTTTCAGCATTTTCAAAGAGATGCAGCTCAATCCTCAGTGGTCTATGTTGAAGGAAGTGGAAGCTATGCAAAGTATGATGATAGCGATTTGAGCGCCACCGCTTTTGTTGTTCAGGGCGGAATTCCGTTGGCAGCAAATATTGAAGTGGGGTTGGGTGGCGGGTTTGTCAGGGTTAAACCCGAGAATGGCAGCAGCGAATCGGGGCTGGCGGATATCGAAATAGTCGGGAAATATCATGTACGCGATCAGGGGAACAACCGGGTTACTGTAGGGGCCAGCCTTACCTTGCCGATAGGTGATGAGGATATCGGTCAGGGGGATACTGATATTGGATTTTTTGGTGCTATCAGGCATCCGGTAGATAATAAAACTGTTGTGATGGGAATGGCTGGACTGAATTTCGAGGAACAGGGCGATGATGACAGAGAGACCTCTTTCCAGCTGGGTGGTGGTGTAATTTATCAGGTAGACAGGCAGCTCCATTTGAGCGGTGAGCTAGGTTTGCATACAGAAGGGGACAGGATGGCTCTTACCGCCGGAGCGGACTACCAGACTCAGGGAAGAGGGCGGCTCAGAGGTGCAGTTTTGCTGGGTCTGGATGATGGCTCGCCGGATTTGATGTTGCAGGCGGGCTATCTGGTCAGGTTTTAGAGGTTTCGTATTGCCGAATCTTTGACCCTCATGCATTTGAACTGCCCACCCCGCTTTTGGGGGATGGATAGATGAGGAAACATGGGCTGACCCGGACTCCGCAAATGGCTTTGCTTCAGCTTTCCATCGCGACCCGTTAATCCAGAGTTTTCCGGGTTTTTTCCTGGGAAAAAACAGAAGTGGATCGGCCTGCAGGTTTTTGGCTTTTTGAGGATTGGTCTTCGATTTTCAGAATCTTACTTTTCAATTTTATTTGTGATAACATCTATTACCCGAGTAAAAAACTCAACTATTGTTTTGGAATTGACTTGATTAAGAGGAAAAGCAGAATGAATGTAGATCAACACCTGAAAGTTGCTCAATGGCATATTGAACAGGCACGGCTTCATGCCACCAAAGAGGGGTATAGCTGTGGCTGTCCGGTGAATGAGCATGACCAAAAAGCGATTGATGCCGTTGAAGCCGGTTTAATCAAGGAAGAGACAGCTTGTACGGTATCGAACTGATTTTTCCCTTGGTGAGAGAGAACAACCCGCCCTTTGTGGCGGGTTTTTTTATTATTACGCTCTGATTAAACAAGCCTCTACAGCCGGAAAATAAAGAGGATTTTTTCCTGTACTTCAATTGTCTACAGTATAAGTTGATTGGTTATGTGATTTGTTTTGCTGATTGTTGAGGGTGAAACCATGTCACAGATAAAACGAGTTATAGCCGCCTTGTTCAAGCACTGGTCAGTGATGACTTTCTATGAGCGCTTTGAGCATGCTGTAGCGTTGATCCTTACCGGCTTGATCTCTGTCATCATTGTGGTGGCACTGTGGTGGCACTGTGGCGGCTCGGGGCTGAGGTGTTCAAGGTTCTGGTGCTGGAAGCATTTGACCCGCTGGATCATGCGGTTTTCCAGAGTATATTCGGAATGATCATGACCTTGCTAATAGCCATGGAGTTCAAGCATTCGATTATACAGGTGCTTGAGCGCAAGGCGCATATTATTCAGGTCAAAACGGTACTGCTCATCGCTTTGCTGGCACTGTCCCGCAAATTTATTATTCTGGATGCCAAGGAGATGGGTGCTCCGACGCTTGCTGCACTGGCGCTGAGCATGGTTGCACTTGGGGCTGTCTACTGGCTTATACGGGAGCGGGATGACAGGGAATTGCTTCGTTCTTCCGAACGGGATGCAGATTCTGCAAGCCAATAGTCTGCACGGGGCTTTGAATGGTGGGCGATACTGGGTTCGAACCAGTGACCCCTGCCGTGTGAAGGCAGTGCTCTCCCGTTGAGCCAATCGCCCCGATGAAAACCGAATTCTACGGCCGGGAAGGGGGGGCGTCAATTCACAGAATTGCAAGGGGCGAGTAGAATATCCCTTTTCCTGGACTGGATTGAAAGAATTCTATGAGTACTCGAACCCGTTTTGCCCCCAGCCCTACCGGTTATCTGCATGTTGGCGGTGCGCGCACGGCGCTGTTTTCCTGGTTGCACGCGCGCAAACATGGCGGAAGATTTATTTTGCGTATTGAAGATACCGATATTGAACGCTCTACCATCGAGTCAGTTAATGCGATCCTGGAAGGGATGACCTGGTTGGGACTGGAGTACGATGAAGGCCCGATTTACCAGACGGAACGGTTTGATCGCTACAAGGAGGTGATTCAGCAACTGCTCGATAGTGGAGATGCCTATCGTTGTTACTGTACCAAAGAGGAGCTGGAGCGGATGCGTGCCGAGCAGATGGGGCGCAAGGAGAAACCTCGTTACAATGGGTGCTGCCGTCCGGGCGCCGAGCCGCGTGAAGGGGTGAATCCGGTGATTCGTTTCCGTAATCCGGTGGAAGGCGCGGTTATTGTCGATGACTTGGTGCGAGGCAAGATCGTGTTCAATAACAGTGAACTGGACGATCTCATTATTGCCCGCTCCGATGGTACTCCTACCTACAATCTGACCGTGGTGGTAGATGATCTGGATATGGGGGTGACCCATGTGATCCGTGGCGATGATCACATCAACAATACACCACGCCAGATCAATATTCTCAAGGCCCTGGGAGCGGAACTTCCGCAGTATGCCCATGTCCCGATGATTCTTGGCGATGACGGCAAACGTCTTTCCAAGCGTCATGGTGCTGTCAGTGTCATGCAGTATCGGGAGGACGGTTTTCTGCCCGAGGCACTGCTCAATTACCTGGTGCGGCTGGGCTGGTCCTATGGAGATCGTGAGCTGTTTTCCCTGGATGAGATGATCTCGCTGTTTGATATCAAGGATGTCAACAAGGCCGCATCCACCTTTAACAGCGAAAAGCTGCTGTGGTTGAACCATCAATACATCATGAATAGCGATCCTGCGCATGTAGCCCACCATTTGAGTTACCAGATGGGCAGACTGGATATCGATCCGGTTGATGGTCCTGAACTGGTGGAGGTAGTCAAAGTACAGCGGGAGCGAACCAAGACATTGGTGGAGATGGCGCAGAACAGCGCATTTTTCTATCGGGATTTTGATTGCTATGATGAGAAGGCCGCCCGTAAAAATCTCAAACCGGCAGCAGTAGAAGCGCTTGCCGATATGCTTGACGCTTTTAAAGCGTTGCCGGACTGGTCAAGTGAGGCGATTCACAAGGTCGTGGTGGAAACCGCCGAGCTGCGGGAATTGAAACTCGGGAAAATTGCTCAACCATTGCGGGTTGCCGTGGCTGGTGGCCCGGTTTCACCGCCTATTGATATTACTCTTGAACTGCTGGGCCGGGAGCGTACTGTTCAACGGATTGAGCGCGCCATTGCCTGGATTGAGGCGCAAGGTACTGCTGTTTAATGCGCCTGATCCCAGTTCTCTCCAACTCCAACATCCACTATCAGTGGCACTTTCAGGTCGGCGGCATTGGCCATCCGCTGCCGCAGTTGCTTGCACAGGCTGTCCACCTCTGCCTGGCTCACTTCGAATACCAGTTCGTCATGTACCTGCATGATCATGCGGGCTGCCACTCTACCCCGTTGTAGCCAGTGATGGATATCGATCATGGCGCGCTTGATGATGTCTGCGGCTGAACCCTGCATGGGGGCGTTGATCGCTGTGCGCTCGGCATACTGGCGGCGCTGGGCGTTGGCAGCGTTTATCTCGGGCAGATAGAGGCGGCGGCCGAACACCGTTTCCACATATCCCTGCTGCTTTGCCTGCTCGCGGGTGCTGTCCATAAAGCGCTTCACACCGGGGTAGCGTTCGAAATAGCGGTTGACATACTCCTGGGCGGCGCCACGCTCGATACCCAGCTGCCTGGCCAGGCCGAAGGCGGACATTCCGTAGATAAGCCCGAAGTTGATCGCCTTGGCGCTGCGGCGCTGCTCGGTGGTCACCTGTTCCAGGGAGACACCGAACACCTCGGCGGCGGTGGCGCGATGGATATCTTCACCAGCGGCAAAGGCCTCCAGCAGGCGTGGGTCATCCGACAGGTGCGCCATGATGCGCAGCTCGATCTGGGAGTAGTCGGCAGAGACGATGCGGTTTCCCGGTGCAGCGATAAAGGCTTGGCGGATACGCCGCCCTTCTGCCGTACGCACGGGGATGTTCTGCAGGTTCGGGTCAGAGGAGGAGAGCCGCCCGGTGGCCGCTACTGCCTGGTGGTAGGAGGTGTGGATCCGCCCGGTCGCCGGGTCGATGAGCTCCGGCAGCTTGTCGGTATAGGTGGATTTGAGCTTGCTCATGCCCCGATACTCCAGGATCAGCTGGGGTAGCGGATAGTCCAGCGCCAGCTCCTGCAGGACGGACTCGGCGGTGGATGGCTGGCCCTTGGGGGTTTTGGCCTTTACCGGCAGCTCCAGTTTGTTGTAGAGAATATTCTGGATCTGCTTGGGGGAGCCAAGATTGAAAACCTCTCCGGCCATCTGATGGGCCTCCTGCTCAATCCCGGCAATTTTTTCTGTCAGCTCTTGGCTCTGCCGGCGCAGCAGTTCCACATCCACCAGTACACCATTGCGCTCGATGGCCGACAGGACCGGCACCAGAGGGATCTCTACCTCCTCGAACAGCTGTTTGAGCAGGGGTTGTTCACATAGCCGGGGCCACAGTACCTGGTGCAGACGCAGGGTGATATCGGCGTCTTCTGCAGCATACGGGCCGGCCTGCTCCAGAGGAACCTGGTTGAAACTCAACTGTTTTGCCCCTTTGCCGGCCACATCCTCGTAGTGGATGGTGCTGCAGCCCAGATATTTGAGTGCCAGGGAGTCCATGTCGTGGCGGGTGGCGGTACTGTCCAGCACGTAGGACTCCAGCATGGTGTCGTAGCGCACACCCTGCAGGTTGATCCCGTAGTTGGCCAGCACGTTCATGTCATATTTGAGGTGCTGGCCCAGCTTGGCCTTGGCCGGATCCTCCAGCAGGGGTTTGAGGCGCTGCAGAATCTCCTCACGCGGCAGCTGCGGCGGGGCATCGGGATAGTCGTGGCCCAAGGGAAGATAGGCTGCTTCTCCCGGCTGGACAGCAAAAGAGACGCCGACAATCTCGGCCTGCATATAGTTCAGGCTGGTGGTCTCGGTGTCGAAGGCAAACAGCTCCGCTGCAGCCAAGCGTTGATACCACTGCTCAAACTCCTGTTGGCTGGTGATAATCTGGTATTCCGGGTCATCCCCTGTGCTGTCAGGATCCGGATCGGCGTCGCTGTTGGCCAGCAGCTCCTCCAGCCAGGATCGGAACTCCAGTTGCTGATAGAGTTTGCGTAGTGTCGCTGTGTCCGGTGGCTGGCGGGTGAGCTGTTCCGGTTTGACCGGCAGATCCACATCCTGCTTGATGGTGACCAGCTGGCGGGAGAGGGGGAGCTGCTCCAGGCTGGCGCGCAGGTTTTCTCCCACCTTTCCCTTGATTTCGTCGGCATGGGCGATGATTTCGTCCAGGCCGCCGTATTTCTGCAGCCACTTCTGTGCCGTCTTGGGGCCCACTTTGGGTACGCCGGGAATGTTATCCACACTGTCACCGATCAGGGCAAGGTAATCCACGATTCTGTCCGGGGGAACACCGAATTTCTCCACCACCGTCTGCGGATTCAGCTCGGTGTTGTTCATGGTGTTGATCAGGGTGACGTGCTCATTCACCAGCTGGGCCAGATCCTTGTCCCCGGTGGAGATCACCGTCTCCATCCCTTGCTCCGTCGCCTGCCGGGCCAGGGTGCCGATCACATCATCGGCCTCCACCCCGTCCACCATCAACAGCGGTAGTCCCATCGCCCGGACAATGGCATGAATGGGTTCGATCTGCTGCTGCAGCTCTTTCGGCATCGGCGGCCGGTGCGCCTTGTATTCTGGATAGAGCTCATCGCGGAAGGTCTTTCCCTTGGCGTCAAATACCACCGCAATCTGCTCCGGCTGGTAGTCGTTGAGCAGCTTGCGCAACATATTGATTACCCCGTAAGCCGCGCCGGTAGGCTCTCCTTTGGAGTTGGTCAATGAAGGCATGGCGTGGAAGGCGCGATACAGGTAGGAGGAGCCATCCACCAGAATGAGGGGTTTGTTTTCAGGTTTGTTCATAACCGCCGATGATAATAATAGAGAAGCAATCGAGTTTATTGACCCGACGACCAAGTATGCCGGGTTAATAATTATGTCGCAATCAGACACAATGTGCTAAAAAGAGCGTTTATTTTTATAATACGGCGGAATTGATAATTACAATGGATAAAAACAGGCATCATCAGTTGAGTCTTACCCCACTCAACGATACAGAGCTGACCCGGGAGTCCTGGAAGATCTTCCAGATAATGGCCGAATTCGTGGAGGGGTTCGAACGGCTGGCGCGCATCAAGCCCTCGGTCAGCATCTTCGGTTCGGCGCGTACTGAGACGGATCACCCCTATTATCAGCTAGCGGAGGATATTGCCCGCGCACTTTCCGATGCCGGTTTCTCGGTGGTAAGCGGTGGTGGCCCCGGGATCATGGAGGCGGCCAACAAGGGGGCCTATGCCGGCAAGTCTGCCAGTATCGGCCTGAATATCCAGTTGCCCCATGAGCAGAGTGGTAATCCTTATCAGGATATCTCTCTCAGCTTCCGTCACTTCTTTTCCCGCAAGGTGATGTTTGTAAAATATGCGGCAGCCTACGTGGTGCTGCCGGGCGGCTTCGGTACGCTGGACGAACTGGCGGAGATCCTGACCCTGGTGCAGACCGGAAAGACCCGCCGTATTCCCATCATTCTGGTGCATGCCCCGTTTTGGACCGGGCTGCTGGAGTGGTTCAAAACCACCCTGGTAGAGGAGAAAACCATCGATCCGGAAGATCTGGATCTAATACAGGTACTGGACAAACCGCAGCAGGTGGTAGATGCTATCTTCAGTCACTACGAGCATCGCGGCTTTGAGCCCTCGGCACAAGAGAGAGAAGTACTACTCGATCTATGACCTGTAACCATATCACCATGCTACCATTAACCCGGCAATTGTATACCCTGTTGTTTTCCGCCCTCTTCGCTGGCTCATCAGCTTGGGCCGTTGATCCACGGCCGCTGCATCAGCCGGAAGTGTTTCGTTCAGAACTCCCGATGCCCGAGGTGAAGCAGGGAAATGTTCCCGAGCCGGAGGTAACCATAACCACATCCGGGGATAACACCTCTGTGGAGGAGTACCGCGTTAATGGCCAGATCTACATGGTCAAGATTACCCCAGCGAAGGGATATCCCTATTACCTTATCGATACGGACGGGGATGGTGATCTGGACAGCCGGCGCAATGATTTGGAGGGTCGTTCGGTCAGCCAGTGGATTCTGTTTCGTTGGTAGAGTCGGTTAAATGTCTGTCTATACTGTCGTTGATCATGCTGAACTGGAGGTTTTTCTTGCACACTATTCTCTCGGCAGCCTGGACGGTTTTCAGGGTATCAGTGCCGGAATAGAGAACACCAACTATTTCGTCACCACAGAGCAGGGGGAGTATGTTCTTACCCTGTTCGAGCAGCATAGTGCGGAAGAGCTGGACTATTTTCTGGAACTGATGGCCTACCTTGCCGAACATGGTGTTCCATCTGCTCATCCTGTTGCTGACAATCAGGGGCACTATCTGCGTACCCTGAAGGCAAAACCTGCTGCGTTGGTGCAGCGTCTGCCCGGCAAGAGTGTAGAGCAGCCTGCGGCTGTTCATTGCTTCACCCTGGGTACCGAGCTTGGCAGAATGCACCGGGTGGGACAGGATTTTCCCCGGCGCCGCGCCAACAGCCGTGGTCCCGGTTGGTGGTTGCAGACCGCAAAAAAACTGCAGCCACTGCTAGCTGCTGAAGAGCGCCAGTTGTTGGAGAACGAATTGGCATTTCAGTCAAACTACCATTTTGAACAACTGCCCCGTGGAGTGATCCATGCTGATCTTTTTCGGGACAATGCACTGTTTGTTGGTGAGCAGCTGACCGGCATCATTGACCTCTATTACGCTTGTGACGGATTGTTGCTGTATGACCTGGCGATCACTGCCAATGATTGGGCTGTTTCAGATGATGGTGTGCTGGATGAGGAGCGGGTTCAGGCCTTGCTCGAGGGATACCGGCAGCAGCGACCATTTCAGCCCTGCGAGGCTGATGCCTGGCCGGTAATCCTTCGCGCAGCGGCCCTGCGCTTCTGGCTGTCGCGGCTCAATGACCTTCACTTTCCGCGTGAAGGTGAGATTACCCACAGCAAGAACCCCGATGTGTTCAAACAGATTCTTGTTTCTCATATCAAAAACCGGCAACGGCTACGCCTGTTTTGAAGCGGGTTGAAAAACATTGTTCTGTTTCCTATTCTTACTCCAGCGAAGATGAAGAAAAGTGATAGAGGTACCTCGAGCATCAGATTGTGACAGATAACGTTTCATCAACCGGGGAAACGGCCGCAGAAACATCTGCCCGGGCCCAACCGAAAAAAGAAAACAAGAACAGAAAAGGCATAGCCGGTCTTCCATCCATCCCCCATTCAGCAGGGGGGGAGCAGTGCCGAACGCGGGTAAAAAGCAAAAAATTCAAAGGCGGTTCCAGCCGCGGTATCGAGACCATGCTGCGTTCTCAATATCGCACCCATCTTGACTTGACCAGTCTTGCCGATAACAAGGCCAGTATCATGATAACCATCAACGGCCTGATCATTTCAATTCTGTTGGCTACTGGTGGATCGGTGGTGGCATTTGCCGACAACAATTTGTATATTCTTCCGATTATCGTATTGCTTATCTCCGGTTTTATCTCAATGATCTACGCAGTTATTTCTGCCCGCCCTATTGCCGAGCGTTGTTGTGATGCAGTCAAGGGACCGGAAGATTTTCTGAACGGCAAGGCCAATGTGATGTATTTCATGGACAATGCTGATCTTACCAATGATGAGTATGTGGCGGTGATGAAAGAGGTGTTGGATGACAAGAATCTGGTATACGAGGAGATGGTCAGCTATATCCATACCATGAGTGTAATTATCCGGCGAAAATTTTTTCTGCTGCGAACCTCATATTCAGTATTTATTGTTGGGCTGGGTCTCTGTATCGTCACTTTCATTGGTGTGGCTGGCGTTATCATGCTGAAGCCTGGGCAACCGGATATGATCAGTCAGAGTGCCGAGCCAGCCAGGTTCAGCCGATTTCCACTCTCCAGCGGTATTTACGAGCCTTCCGGGGTGCAGCAGTTGAGTGATGGTCGGGTGCTTGTGGTGGAAGATGAGCCCGGCCACCCGTTTGCTTTGCTGACATTTAGTTCTTCGGGAGATGTCAGCTCGGCTCGGCTTTCACCGGGTGACATGTTTGAAAAAAACGGGCCGTACCGGCAGTTCCGCAATCTGGATGATCTGGAGGGAGTGGATGTGGATAGCAAGGGTTATGTCTACACCATTACTTCACATTCCGATACAGAAAGCGGAAACTATGGTGATGATCGTGGCAAGCTGGCCCGGTTCCGGGTTTCTGGCAGTCGGATTATTGAACCGCTTGTTGTAACCGGGTTGAAAAAAGAACTTATAAAAATTTTTCCCGAGCTGGAGCGAGGTGCTGCCGATGGAGAGTTTAACATCGAAGCACTCTCTTTGAATGCCGGGCAGGATAAATTACTGCTTGGTTTTCGTGCTCCTCTGGACAGGCAGGGCAGGGCCCTGATCGCTGTTGTCAATGATCTTGATGCACTGTTTGCAGATATTCCCTCATTTTATTTTCAGCCTGAACTAATCCGGCTTGACCTGAATGGTAACGCCATTCGTGGAATGAGTTATGATTCACGATTGCACGGCTATCTTATAATTGCAGGCAGTTCAAAAAAAGGCGGTGGCAGACAAAACCAGATCTGGTTCTGGAAAGGCGAGCCCGAAACGCCTCCCCGGCAGGTTTTGCTGAAGGGGCTAAGTGGAGTGAGGAATGCGGAAGGTATCAGTTCAATCCATATAGGTGATGACAGCCGTATCCTGATTGTCAGTGATGATGGCGACAGAAAAAACAGCAAAAATGCCGGATTCTTGCTGATTGATTATCAACAGATTCAACTTCGCTGAGTCGTCTCCGCATTATTGCAGTTTTTCTTTTTCCAGCTTCTCCACCAGCTCGGGCATCAGTTTCCTGTTTGTTTCGATAAACTGTTCAAGAACTGCCATATAGCTGTCAAACCAGTCCAGCATATGGGCTTTCTTTTTTTCATTGAGCAGGGAGTTTTCGAGCACTCTGCGCATTCTGTTTTTGTTTTTTACCATGAAGAAGATCTGTACGACCGCCATCTCATCTCCGTCATGGTATTTGATCCAGCTTCGAAAATAGCGTTCCAGGTTTTCCTCCAGTGAGGCACTGTTGGGGCGATAGTCAGGGACGAGTATTCCTGACAGATCAAAATCGTAAGGGCCTGCGAATATTTTTCCGTCATCTCGATACAACAGATTGATATTGCGCCCATCCCGATCATAGTCCTTGAAATAGACAAATCTGTTAAATAGCTCTAGCTGGAACCAGGAAATATCGTCGATACCATTGTATTTCACCCCGGCCCGGGGACGCTTTGACAGTCCACACCGCTTGGCCAGCCGGGATTTCGGTTCCCGGAAAAACGCTTTCCTGGTTACAAGTATTTTGCCTTCGGGATCGCGATAGGTTATTTCAGCAAGACGGGTTTTCAAGGTTACCGACTTCATCTGATCGAGTACCTGGTAGATGTAGTACTCCTGGAGAAGTCTCTCCTCCTGCTCCTCCCGGGTATCTCCACCGACACGCTTCCAGCTGCTTTTTCCACAGTGTGTCACCAGCTTTATGTCATCACCAAGCTTTTGGAAAAGATTGTCTTTCTGGGAAATCCCTTTGTTGAGCGGATTGTTTTTGTGTATCGATTTCAGCTTGTTATACAGTGCGACCAACCGGTTTTTATCCGGCGGGATTTTCTTCAGTGAACTATCCAGCTGCCTCTTTATCTCCGGTCTTTCAAAAATGATGCGCAGGGGAACCCATTCGCAAAAATCTCTTCTGGAATTTCCCCTGTCTTTTATAAAGACCGGGAGATACTCCGTGCTTCCATTTTTGTCTTGCCAGGACATGATGGCAGAATCACCGCCCGTTTCGCTGTAGATCTCCTTGTTGATATGTGCGAAATCAGAGATTATTTCCAGCTTCAGAACATCATTTGCGTCAGCCTGAAAAAGAGGGGAACTGGATTGTTTGCACTGAAGTGGCCGATATTTGTTGATTACAGTATCGGAGCAGTTTTTTTCAGATACAGTTTCGGCATTCTTGCTCACTTCCAGAGCATGGCCCGGTTCGCTGGGGTTGGCAATGAACAAAAAAACAGTAATTGTTATGCAAACGAGTTTTTTAATATGCATCAGCCTGGCCTTTCTTAAAGAAGCAGAATGAGACCAACCAGTAATACTATCCAGACAAAAGATTTGGTCGAGTGTTCCTGTGTTACCGTTAAATCCTGGGCGAAATTAATGCTCGAACCCTCGACAGGTTCCAGGCCCAGCAGGTCCAGTGCCAGATTGGCCGCATCACCTGCTCGGATCGGTTGTACAGGATCTGTGTAGGGTGGGCGTGCGTGGCCGGGATCAAGGCGTGTTTGTCTGTTCATTGCATAAAGATCAGCGCCAGCAGGAACTCCGGCTCCCCATACATAGAAAGGGATAGTGTAGTTTTTCCGGCTGTCCAAAATGGTGTGATTTGAACCATAGGTGCCGCCGTGATCCGCTGTTACGATAACGACCGTTTTTCCCGATAACCCGGGGGTGCTGGCAACCAGATCAAGAATTTTTCCCAATAACCTGTCGATTTTGGCAACGGCATTCATGTAGTGGCTGCCTGGAGTTACATCCCAATAATTGTCGTGTCCCGCAGAGTCCGGATCACGCAGATGAAGCAGACTGTAGTTGAAAGGGGAGGACCGCATGGTGGCTATATAGTTGTTGACCAGTTTTGCTGTGTCTTCAATATAGACATAGTGGTCGATTTTGTTCCGGCCATTGTCAACTCCCTTCTGGTCAGGTGCGCCGTTGATACTGTCGTAGCTCTGTCTGAAAATCTCGAATTTTTCCTTGGCGGTGTATAGTGCTGTAGACAGGCCGTGGTCGTGAACCACATCGAAAATGCTGGCTATGTAAGCTCCTTTGTTGGAGTGGAGCGTAAGCTGAAGGGGTGGAAAGCTGTTGTCACCGTAATTGTGTCCGGCAGAACCCTTTACCCCCCGTCCGGTCAGCTGGCTGGTGTGGTTCGGCAGGGTGCCCAGATAGTGAACGTCAGTGCGGGCATTGTCGGTGAATGCCCCTTCTGCTCGCAGGCGGTAGAAATTTGGTGCCTGTTTGCGTCCCAGAATGGTTATGGCGTCTGGGCGAAGACCATCGACGCTGACGTGAATAACATATTTTACCTGATTGCCAGAGGCTGCAGCCGGGAGCAGCAGTGTGAGCAGAGCAATAACGAGAAACGTCCGGCTGCCTCTGTTGACGGCATTGGCCATCAAGCGTTTCACACCGCAGTGCATATCAGATATCCAGCCCCTATCGCGGAAAATATATGGTAATCCGCACTATACCACCACTTTTATTTGTTGCTCCTTGTGTTTGATCAAGGCGTTGACGAAAGGTTTGGACTCTTTATCAGGGCACCTCTAAAAATACACTTTTCCGCGATAGCGGTGTCGGCTTCGTGCTCGAATCCTCATGTATACCCTGCGGTTCTTGACTCTGGCTTCCTGCTTCATTCTACCTCGTCCATCCACGGACTCGTACCTCCTGCGACCATGCAGTCGTGCGTGCGGAGCTTCCTTGCTCTTGCGAAAAAATTACTGTTTTTAGAGGTGCCCTTCCGGCATTATGAGGTAGGTAGCGTAACTCCGGTCTGTCCCTGATACTTGCCACCGCGGTCCTTGTACGAGGTTTCACATACCTCGTCGGACTCGAAAAACAGCACCTGGGCAACACCTTCATTGGCATAGATTTTTGCAGGCAGTGGGGTGGTGTTGGAAAACTCAAGGGTAATATGGCCCTCCCACTCCGGTTCCAGCGGGGTGACATTGACGATGATCCCGCAGCGAGCGTAGGTGGATTTTCCCAGACAGACGGTCAGTACACTGCGCGGAATGCGGAAGTACTCCACGGTACGGGCCAGGGCAAAGGAGTTGGGCGGGATGATGCAGACATCCCCCTTGAAATCCACAAAACTGTCGGCGTCAAACTCCTTGGGGTCCACGATGGCGGAGTTGATGTTGGTAAAGATCTTGAACTCGTCGGCGCAGCGGATATCGTAACCGTAGCTGGAGGTGCCATAGGAGATCACCCTGCCGGCATCGGTATCCCGCACCTGGCGTGATACGAACGGTTCAATCATGTTGTGCTGTTCTGCCATGCGGCGGATCCAGTGATCGGACTTGATGCTCATCTGTTTTCTTTTTCCTCGTAAACTACTTCTCTACCACAATGCTGGGAAACTTGTGACTGAAGTCTCTCGGCCGCAAGGAGAGTTGTGCGGCGGTATGGCGAGCCATGTCACGATAAACAGTGCTCAGGCGGCTCTCCGGATCGGCAACCAGGGTTGGGTTTCCGCTGTCGGCCTGTTCGCGGATATGGATATCCAGGGGGAGCGAACCCAGCAGCGTGACACCATGCTGTTCGGCCATCTGTTTGCCACCCCCTTCGCCAAAAACATGCTCCTCATGACCGCACTGCGAACAGATATGGGTGCTCATGTTTTCGACAATGCCGAGTACCGGCACGCTCACCTTCTCGAACATCTTCAGCCCCTTGCGCGCATCCAGCAGTGCAATATCCTGCGGGGTGGTGACGATGATTGCGCCGCTGACCGGAACCTTCTGTGCCAAGGTGAGCTGAACATCACCGGTGCCGGGGGGAAGGTCGATAATCAGGTAGTCGAGATCCTGCCAGTTGGTGTCGTTGATCAGCTGCTGCAGGGCACTGGTCACCATGGGGCCACGCCAGATCATCGGGGTTTCTTCGTCTATCAGATAGCCGATGGAGATGGTCTGCAATCCGTGGCTGACGATTGGCTCCATGGACTTGCCATCTTTCGACTCCGGTTTTCCGGTGGCGCCAATCATCCGGGGCAGACTGGGGCCGTAGATATCGGCATCCATAATCCCCACCCTGGCACCTTCCGCCTGAAGGGCGAGCGCCAGATTGACTGCGGTGGTGGACTTCCCTACTCCACCTTTGCCGGATGCTACGGCAATCACATTCTTTATCCCCTTGAGCGGCTGAACTCCCTTCTGTACTGCATGCCGGATGATGTGAGTGGTAATCTCGATCTCCAGTCCTGAAACGCCCTCGAGGAGCGTAATCCGTTGTCGCAGCTGCTGCTCCAGATCCTGCTGGTAACCGGCGGCGGGGAATCCGAGCACTATCTTGATGTTTACCTTTCCGTCCGCAGTGCTGATATCCTTGACGCACTTTGCGGATAGCAGATCGGTTTCCAGCCAGGGATCGATATATTCGCTGATGGCGGATTCTACTTGTGCACGAGACAGATCACTCATTAAACTGCTCCAGAGTTGTATAACGACTGCCTATTATGAGGTAAAAATCCTGCAATGAATATTCTGTTAGCCAATCCGCGCGGTTTTTGTGCCGGAGTTGATCGCGCCATCGAGATTGTGGAGCGCACCCTGGAACGGTTCGGCGCACCTATTTATGTGCGTCACGAGGTGGTGCACAATCGGTTTGTGGTGGAGGGGTTGCGGGCCGAAGGGGCGCGGTTTGTCCAGGATCTGGATGAGGTGCCGGATGATGCCATTGTGATTTTCAGTGCCCACGGGGTTTCCAAGGCGGTGCAGCAGGAGGCCCGGCGTCGCAATCTCAAGGTTTACGATGCCACCTGCCCTCTGGTTACCCGGGTACATCTTGAGGTGGAGCGTTATGCCAGGGAGGGGCGCGAATGTGTTCTGATCGGACATGCCGGCCATCCCGAGGTGGAAGGCACCATGGGGCAGTATGACAGTTCAACCGGGGGGATCTATCTGGTCGAAGTTCCGGAAGATGTTGAGCATCTGAAGGTGATAAATCCTAACAATCTGGCCCTGGTGACTCAGACCACGCTCTCTCTTGATGACACCAGTCAGGTGATCGAAGCGCTGCGTGACCGCTTCCCCAATATCCTGCAACCGAAGAAAGATGATATCTGCTACGCCACCCAGAACCGACAGGATGCGGTCAAGGATCTGGCCCACCGCTGTGATCTGGTTCTGGTAGTGGGTTCTCCCAACAGTTCCAACTCCAACCGCCTGCGTGAAGTGGCAGAGCGCAATGGCGCCTCGGCCTACCTGATTGATAATGCAGGAGAGATTCAGCGGGAATGGCTGGATGGGAAAAACCGGATCGGGCTTACCGCGGGGGCCTCAGCGCCGGAAATTCTGGTTCAGGAGGTGATAGCACAATTGAAAGCCTGGGGAGCGGGTTCGGTGGAGAATTATATTACCCGTCCCGAGAAGGTGGTATTCAAGCTTCCCGAAGGATTGCGGAACCCGGGTTAATAAAACCTGACATCTCCCGTGCAGTCGCGGAGTTTTCCTTCAAAGTCCGAGCATTGTACTTCGCTGACCTGCGCTGCAGGGGGGCCTTGCCACAGCCACTCCTGCAGAGTCTGCAGGGATTCCGGCTCTCCAAAGGCAACCACCTCAACGCTGCCGTCAGGCAGATTGCTTGCGCAGCCATGCAGCCCCAGTTCAGCTGCCTTTTTCTGCGTTGTGGCGCGAAAAAACACCCCCTGTACGCGCCCCTTGACGATACAACGGATGCCCTGTGTCATTCAGTGTAATTCTGGATAAACTTCTCGATTGCCTTGCCGGTGATTAGGCCGGCCTGCTGCGCCACTATCTTGCCCTTGGGAGAGACCAGGTAGGTGGTGGGTAGCCCCGGAATCGGGCCGAGCACATTAGGTGAGCCAGGCTCAACCATCAGGATCGGGTAGTTAATGGCGTATTTGTCGACAAATTTCTGTAGTCTGCTGGTGCTGATCTGCTCGTACGCTACTCCTAGCACGACAGCCTTGTCATTCTTGTTGCGCTCGTGAAACTCGATAAGATCAGGAATTTCTTTCCGGCAAGGGGGGCACCAAGTAGCCCAGTAGTTCACTACCACCCACTTTCCGCGGTAATCGGACAGCCGGTAGGTCTTGCCATCAAGGCCTGGCAGACTGAAATCGGTTGTTGCTCCTGCAGAGCCGCAGAGGAGCAGCATCGCTGATAGGAATAACGCTAGTTTTGTCAATGAATTTCTCCTGTGGGTTGATTGTCAACGCGTCCTTGTCAGCCCTTTTTTTCAGCGGAATGGGACAGATACAGAGCCAGCCCCACCAGCGCAATACCTCCGGAGAACATCAGCAAATCCAGCGGGGTGGAAAACTTCATCCCGATAGCATATTCGAAAAAGCGCACAATCAGGATCATCAGAATAACCTTGGCCAGCCGGTTCTTCAGATCATCCAGGCTGTGAATCAGCAACACGTTGGATGATTTTTCCGAGTTTTCTGCCAGATCGATCTTGCTGATGAACAGCTCATACAGCCCCAGCGAAAAGATCAGCAGTACCGTAGCCAACAGATAGCCATCCACAATCTCCACCACATGGGTGATGATAGAGGCGCGCAAGGCCATCTTCTCCGCCTTCTCCATTCCAGGCATGCCGTATTCCAGCGCCTGGTAGATGGTGTAGAACGCATCGACCGTGGCGACATAAAACACCGCAAATGCGATAAACAGACTGGAAACTACCGCAATCAGTACAATAAAGCGGCTGTTCCACAGAAAGTTTTCAAAAGCAGTTTCCAGTTTTTTCATCATTGAATGTGACAAGCCAGCAGCAGGGCCGGATTCAGTCCTCCGGATATTTTTCGTTACGCTGTTTTCTGGATGAAGCATGGCGTGCTTTCAGAGCCATCTCCTTGGCGGCTAGGGCGCTCTGTCTGGCCTTGCGGTAGTTTTTTGCCTCAAGCAGCCGGGTTGCCTGCTCCAGCAGGCGTTCGGCCTCCCCGAAGCTGATTGGTGCATAGTGCCCGGCACTGGCATCACGGGCGGCCTGTACCGCCTGACGCGCATCGCTCATCTCCTGTACCGGTGGTGTGCTGGCGCAACCGGTGCTGATCAGCAACAGTATGATTACGAGATATTTTATTCCCAATGCAATTAGCGTTTTCAGCATCTCATAGTCTGCCTGTCGTTTTGCAGAATCATATAAAAATCAGCGAAAAAGAACGTCTGTCCGTGCGCTGCAAGCTAACACTGCCCCTATAGGCTGTCAAGGTGGATGATTCCGGCCTGGATGGTTACGAAACTTCCGCAGGGATGGGGCAGAAGGGATGGAATCCGGGACAGTGCTAGAATAGGGTGGTTGATAACCTCCCGAGGAGAACAGTTATGGCCGATATTCTGGTGCTTTATTACAGCCATCGCGGTGCAACGGCTAACATGGCCCGCTATATAGCACGCGGGATCGAAGAGGTATCCGGGATGCAGGCCCGCTTGCGTACCGTGCCTCCGGTTTCAACCGTGTGTGAGGCGGTTGAAGATGATATTCCCGAGTCGGGTTCACCCTACGTCCAGCAGCAGGATCTGCAGGAGTGTGCCGGCCTTGCTCTGGGCAGCCCGACCCGGTTTGGCAATATGGCGGCGGCAATGAAATATTTTCTGGATGGTACCGCCCCGCTGTGGTTGTCCGGGGCGCTGGCGGGAAAACCGGGTGCGGTGTTTACCTCCACCTCCAGTATGCACGGTGGTCAGGAGAGCACCCTGCTGTCGATGATGCTGCCGCTGCTGCACCACGGCATGTTGATTGTCGGTTTGCCTTATAGTGAGACCGATCTGTTGCACACCCGAACGGGTGGTTCTCCCTATGGCGCCAGCCACCTGGCTGGTGTTGACAGTGATCTGCCGTTGAGCGAAGAGGAGCAGCGTTTGTGTCTGGCGCTGGGTCGGCGATTGGCGGAAACGGCTCGGGCACTGTTGAAGCAGGGTACCGGCCGCTGAGATGGAGCTGAAGGTTCCACCTCCGCTGGTGGCGTTGATATCGGCGGCAATAATGTGGCAGATCGCCGAATTTGCGACTCTGCCCATGATGATGCTGGAGATACCGGGCCTGTTTCCCCTGATGGTGTTTCTTGCCGGGCTGGCGGTAGAGATATCGGCAATTGCGCTGTTTCTTGGTGCGGATACCACCGTCAATCCCATGAAACCCCGAAATACAGCCCGGCTGGTCAATGCGGGAATATACAGATTCAGCAGAAACCCGATGTATCTTGGCGTAATGCTGGTGCTGCTCTCCTGGATGCTGTGGCTGGGTAATATTGTCAACCTTGCCGTGCTGGTCCTCTTCGTCTGGTATATCACAAGATTTCAGATAATCCCGGAGGAGAGGGTGCTGGCGGAGCTTTTTCCTGACGAGTTCAGTGCCTACAGAGCGCGGGTGAGACGCTGGATATGATCCCGGTTTATCCGCCGCTCGACAATCAGGCCGGTTTTTCTTCATCCGGTGAAAGCAGCTCACGCACAAAAGGGATGGTCAGTTTGCGTTGTGCGGCCAGCGATCTCTCATCCAGCTTTTCCAGCCAGTTTGACAATGAAGCCATATCCCTTGATATGCGGTGCAGAAGATAGCGTCCTACCTCGGTTGGCAGCTCCATGCCGCGGGCCCGGGCCCGTTGCTGCAAGACCGCAAGTTTGCCTTCATCATCCAGCAGGTTAAGCCGCAGGACCAGCCCCCAGGAAAGGCGTGAACGTAGATCAGGCAGTGTGATCGGCAGCGTGACGGGGCTGCTGACGGCGGTCAGTGCCAGCCGGGTGTTGGCGGTCTGGATGCGGTTGTACAGGTGGAACAGCGCCTCTTCCCATTGTGGTAGCTGTGCTATCCTGTCGATATCGTCGATGCAGACCAGCGAGAGCTGCTCCAGCCCCTGAAGGTAGTCTGGTGACAGCTCTGCCGCGTCCGCCAGCGGGAGATAGGCGGAGGTTTCTCCGCGGGTAGCTGCCTGATGTCCCAAGGCCTGCAGCAGGTGGCTTTTGCCACTACCCGGTGGACCCCAGAGATAGATGAATGGCTGCTGGCAGTGGATGAGGGTGTGTTGGGCTTCCTTGTTGTTGCCGAAGTGGAAACTGTCAAAGGTTATGCCTTCCCGCAAACCTATTCCGAGAGGTAGCTGGTTCATACTGATTGCAGTGCTTTCTTGCCCCAGCTCCACACATAGGAAGCACCGCTGGCAAGGGTTAATACAAGTACCGCTATTTCCAGACCATCCAGTACCGGCTGCGCCACGGAGATCAGATCGCCGTAGACAGCCAGCACGATAACGACCAGCATTATCTGGCTGAAAGTAGTCAGTTTGCTGATGATGGAGGGGGCCATTTCGTAGTGGCCGATCAGGAAATGGTATGCGAGTCCGCCGGAAACAATCACGGTATCTCGCAAGATAATTGGTGCTACCAGCCATATTGGAAGATCGCCCAGCCATGCGAGTACGATAAAAGTGGAGCCCAGCAACAGCTTGTCTGCGAGGGGATCCATAATGGCGCCGAGGCGGCTGGTCCACCCGTAGTGTTTGGCGAGAAAGCCATCGACTCCGTCAGAGATTCCGGCAATGGCAAAGATCAACAGCGCCAGTGAATAGCGCTCATCCAGCAATAGCAAGAGTGTTGGCGGTACCATCAAAAAGCGTAACGCCGTGATGAGATTGGGAATGTCTCGGGCCTGCATTTTTAATGGTCTGCTGTATGTCGTCAGGGTGAATAGAGGAAAGAGAGCACCGGCGCGTCCCCATCTATCCGCTGCAGAAAACCATCCCGGACGATGGCTTGCGCCACTGCTCCCCGTCCGTTGCGTGCTCTTATCTGGAACAGGGTACTGTCCGGCGCCACGATGCGTGGCCAAGCAGCAGACAGCAATTTCAGTGAAGCCAGATAATTTGTAACCCGCACATAATCCGACAGGGAGCGAATCCCGGTCACTTTCAGCAGGATTCCCTCATCTGGTGTGGTGCTGCTGGGCAGATCCTGCTGCAGTAGTTCGTCGACCGCCCGGTTGTCAAAATGCACCCACAACCCCTGTTCTGTATAACGGTACTGCTGTATATAGTGCTCGGCGCGCTCCAGGGCACTGTTCAGGAGATCTCTGGCAATGGTTGACTCACGTGCAGTGGCAACCTTGTCCAATACCTCTTCAAGTGCTTTACGGATAGCCTGCTGGCGCTGTTCCTGACTCTGATCTTCAACCGGAACCTCCGATTCGTAAAGGCCGGTAACTGGTTCCGCCCATCCTGCAGAGATGAACAACAAAGAAAAAATGAGAACAAAAAACGATCTGTATAACATTAAAACCCCTTGCGCCTGACGCCTTTTCTCCCGCATATATATTAAATGTAAGCTTTCCCTGTCAATCCCATGATTGATAGAATAACCTAAACGGCATTTGCCTGCCTGCATCGCTACTTTTGGAGAGTCCATTTGAACCCAGAAAGCCAACCATCTTCCATCAGCTACCGGGATGCCGGTGTCAATATTGAGGCCGGCAACACCCTGGTAGAACAGATCAAGCCGATTGCCGCCCGTACCCGCCGCCCCGGAGTGCTGGCGGGCCTGGGCGGGTTTGGCGCCCTGTTCGAACTGCCGCTGGATCGCTACCGGGAGCCGGTGCTGGTGGCGGGAACCGACGGTGTGGGCACCAAGCTCAAACTGGCGATGACCATGGGCAAGCATGACACTATCGGCATCGATCTGGTCGCCATGTGCGTCAATGATCTGATTGTACAGGGTGCCGAGCCGCTGTTCTTCCTGGACTACTATGCCACCGCCGAGCTGGATGTGGAGACCGCTACCGAGGTGGTCAGGGGAATTGGTCAGGGGTGTGAGCTTGCCGGAGCCGCCCTGATCGGAGGCGAAACGGCGGAGATGCCCGGCATGTACGCCAAAGGGGACTATGACCTGGCCGGTTTCTGTGTGGGGGTGGTCGAGAAATCCCGCATTATCGACGGCAGCAAGGTCAGGGCCGGAGATGTGTTGCTGGGAATGGCCTCATCGGGACCGCACTCCAACGGTTACTCCCTGATTCGCAAAATCCTGGAGGTGGACAACAGCGATCTCGGCCAACCGTTCCAGCAGCGCACCCTTGGAGAGACGCTGTTGGAGCCGACCCGGATCTATGTCAAGCCACTGCTGTCGCTGCTGCAGCAGATCGATATCCATGCGCTGGCCCACATCACGGGCGGGGGACTGTTGGAAAACATTCCCCGTGTGTTACCGGACGAGTGCTGCGCCGAAATTGACGCCCGGGCGTGGCAGCAGCCCCCCATATTTGACTGGCTGCAGGAGAAGGGCAATATCGAAACCGAGGAGATGTACCGTACATTCAACTGCGGCATCGGCATGGTGTTGTGTGTGGCCGCAGAGGATGCCGCCACGGCGCTATCAGTTCTGCAGCAGGCTGGCGAGACGGTATGGCGAATTGGCCAGATCCGCACTCGTGGTGAGGGTGAAACGCAGGTCCTGATCCGGGGATGAAGCCGTTACCCATCGTGGTGCTGATATCCGGTGGAGGCAGCAATCTGCAGGCCATCATCGATGCGATTGAACAGCAGCATCTGCCGGTGGAGATCCGCGCCGTGATCAGCAATTGCGCAGATGCCTACGGGCTGCAGCGGGCCCGTAACCACGGCATCGAAACGCGGGTCATCGACCATCGGGAGTTTGCCGATCGAGAGCGCTTTGACCAGGCGCTGCAGCAGGCCATCGACAGTTATGCTCCGGAACTGGTGGTACTGGCCGGTTTCATGCGCATTCTTACTCCCGGATTTGTCGCTCACTACCAGGGACATCTGTTCAATATCCACCCCTCACTGCTGCCCGACTACCGGGGACTGCACACCCATCGGCGCGCACTGGAAGCAAACGACACGCGCCACGGCGCCAGTGTCCACTTCGTTACCGGCGAACTGGATGGCGGCCCGGTGGTCATACAGGCAGAGGTGCCGGTGCTTCCCGATGATACCCCGGAAACTTTGGCAGCGCGGGTGCTGGTTCAGGAGCACAAGATCTATCCCCAGGCGATCCGCTGGTTTGCCGAAGGGCGGTTAAGGCTGGATAACGAGAAGCCATATCTTGACGGCAAGCTGCTGGAAAGGCCGACTCAATGGGATGGCTCACGCTGATGATTATACGACAGATATTCCTGCTTTTGCTTTTTCTGTACAGTGCGGTGTCGGTTGCAGATGAAATATGGCTTCCGGATCGGTTTAGTGTCGTTTATCGCCTGAGCCAGGCCGGAATCACCCTGGTTGAGCTGGAGCGCAAGGGGCGGTTGGCAGAAGACGGCAGCTATATCATCGAATCGGTCGCCGAACCCCGGGGCATGGCTGCCTGGATTCTTGACGGAAACACAGAGGAGCGCAGCCAATGGGTAGTGGAGGATGGTAACGTCGTTCCGTTGAGATACACCTATCGGGAGAATGGCGGCAGCCGTAAAAAGAGCATGGATCTGGAATACGATCGGGACAAGGGGGTTGCCATCGACCACCATTCAGGCAAGCAGTGGAAACTGCCTGATGACGCCCAGGATCAGACCAGCATCCAGTTCGCCATCATGGAGCGCCTGCGCCAGGGAGAGCGAGAGTTTCACTACTCGCTGCTGGATGGTAAACGGATAAAACATCGTCACTACAAGGTGACAGAGAGCAAGATGCTGGATACCAAAATGGGCAGGGTTGAAGTGGTCGGGGTGCGGGAGATACGGCCGGGAGGGAAGCGCCACTCCTTGTTCTGGTGTGCTCCCCGCTTTGGTTACCTGCCGGTGCGTATCGAACAGCACAAAAAAGGTTCTCCTTCGCTGATCACTGTTGTGGAAAACATAACCGGGTTTCATTAAGTCTCCCGGATTCTCACTCATCCCTCCCGAATCCTGGATAAGCCAGCTCTGTTACCGCTCCGCCTGTGCAGCAGATGACTGCTTGCTGAACAGCCGGTGCAGGTCGTCGAGGATCAGGTAGTTGATGGGGACCAGCAGCAGGGTGATAACGGTGGCGAACAGTATTCCGAACGCCAGTGACACCCCCATCGGGATGAGAAACTGCGCCTGGGTGCTCTTTTCGAAGATCAGCGGCAGCAGGCCGGCGAAGGTGGTCAGGGAGGTGAGCCAGATGGCGCGGAAGCGGGCGCTGCCGGCGGTGGTGATGGCCTCCATTACCGCTACCCCTTCGCGCCGCCGCCGGTTGATGTAGTCCACCAGCACCAGGCTGTCGTTGACCACCACGCCGGAGAGCGCCAGCATCCCCAGCATGCTGGAGATGCTGAGGGTCATGCCCATGATCATGTGGCCGAGGATGGCGCCCACGGTGCCGAACGGGATCACCGCCATGACAATCAGCGGCTGGGTGTATGAGCGGAAGGGGATCGCCAGCAGGGCGTAGATGACGAACAGTACGAACAGGATCCCCACCTTCAGGCTGTGCAGCGACTCCTGCTGTTCGCGCTCCTCTCCCTCCAGGCTGTACTCGATGCCGGGGTATTTTTTCAGCAGCTCCGGCAGCAGACGGTTCAGATCCCGCTTGATCGCTTCGAGATCGGTGGTCTCCTTGTTGGCGTCGGCGCGGATGTTGATGGTGCGCTTGCCGTCGATGCGGGTGATGCGCGCGGGGCTCTGGCCGCTGGTGGCGGTCGCCACCGCGGTGAAGGGGAGTTCGCTGCCGTCGGCGGTGCGGATGCTCATCGACTCCAGTGCGGCGATGGTCCGCCGCTGCTGTTCCGGGTAGCGCAGTACCACCCGCACCTCTTCCCCGTCCCGCTGGATGCGCTGTACCTCATGGCCGAAGAACCCCTGGCGCACCTGACGGGCCAGGTCGGCCTGGGTCAGGCCCAGCAGCTGTGCCTGCGGCCTGATGCTCAACTGAATCTCCTCCTTGCCCCCCTCCAGGGTGCTGTGGATGTCGAACAGGCCGGAGTATTCGCGCAGCCGCTGTTTCAGGGTGTCGGCGATGGCGGCCAGGTGTTCGGTGTTGCTGCCGCTGAGCTGGATGTCGATGGGCTCTCCGGCGTGGCCGATCTCGGCGCGGAAGGTGATCTCCTGCGCGCCGGGAATGGTGCCGATGTTGTGGCGCCACTCGCGCACCAGCTCGGCGCTGCTGATCTCCAGGGTGCGCCGCTCCGGCGGGATGATCTCGAACACCACCCGGCCGATGTGGGAGTCGATCAGGCCTCCCCCCTTCCAGCCGGTGGTGGAGATGATGTCCCGGATGATGCTCTCGCCGGTTTCGGGATCGGTATACTTGTCGCGCAGCTTCTCCGCCTCTTTGGTGAAGTGGTCGATATGGCGCAGGGTGGTGGCGAACGGGGTGCCGGGGGGCATGGTGAGCACGGCGCGGGCGGTTTCGCTCTGTACCCGCGGGAAGAAGACGTAACTGAGATGGCCGCCCAGCACCAGGCTGAAGATGATCAGGCTGACGCCGATGAACAGCGACAGTGAGAGATAGCGGCGCTGCAGCGCGGTTTTCAGCAGCGGCCGGTAGAGGGTCTCGATGGCCCGTTCGAAGCCGTCGGCGACGCCCCCCTGCAACCGCGCCAGCAGCTGCATCCAGCGCTGCTGCGGGGGGTTGTCGCTGAGGTGTTTGAGATGGGCCGGCAGGATCAGCTTGGACTCCACCAGCGAAAACAGCAGCACCGGGATCACGATGGCCGGGATCTGGGCAAAGATCTGGCCGCGCACCCCCTCCACCATGAACAGCGGCAGGAAGGCGGCGACGGTGGTGAGGATGCCGAAGGTGACCGGCACCGCCACCTCCTGGGCGCCGTCGATGGCGGCGCTGAGTCCGCTCTTGCCCCGTTTGCGGTGGGTGTAGATGTTCTCGCCGGTGACGATGGCATCGTCCACCACGATCCCCAGCACCACGATGAAGGCGAACACGCTGATCAGGTTGATGGTCACCCCCAGCTCGGGGGCCAGCGCCAGCGCCCCCATGAAGCTGATGGGGATCCCCACCACCACCCAGAAGGCCACTGCCAGGCGCAGGAACAGTGCCAGCAGGAGGAAGATGATGATCCCTCCCTGCAGGGCGCTGTTGGTCAGGGTACCGATGCGTGACTTGATGTAGCGGGAGCGGTCGTGGGTGTAGCTGAGGGTGACCCCCGGCGGCATGGTCGCCGCCGCCTGCGCCACATACTGCTTGACGGCGTCACCCACCTCCAGCGCGCTCTGGTCGCCTACCCGGTAGACTTCGATGGCCACCATCGGCTGATGGTTGAACTCCGCCTTCAGCGGCACATCCTCGAAGCCGTCCCGCACCGTGGCGATATCGCCCAGGGTCAGCCGGGTGCCGTCGGGCCGGGTGATTACGGGGATGGCGGCAAACTCCTGCTGCCGGTAGGCCTGGCTGCGGGTGCTGAGCAGGATCTCCCCGGCGCGGGTCTTGAGCGCCCCGGCGGAGATATCCAGAGAGCTGTTCTCTATCGCCCGGGCCACGTCGTCGAACTTCAGCCCGTACTGCTTCAGGGTTTGCTCCGCGATTTCGATGCTGATCTCGTAGGGGCGCACCCCGATCAGCTCCACCTGGGAGATGGCGGGCAGCGCGCGCAGCTCATCCCGGACCCGTTCCCCCAGCTGGCGCAGCTCCCGCTCCGGCAGCTCCCCGGCGATCACCACATCTATCACCTCCTTGCGCTGCTGTACCAGATTGACCACCGGGCGCTCGATCCCGGCCGGGAAGGTGCTGATGCCATCGACCCGGCTCTTGATATCCCCCAGCATCTCGCGGGCGTTGTAGCCGCGCTCGATCTCCACGATGACGGTGGCGACCCCCTCCATCGCCACCGCGGTGAGCCGCTTGACCCCCTCCAGATTGCGCAGCGTGTCTTCCAGGCGCACCACCACACCGGACTCCACATCCGCCGGGGTGGCGCCGCGAAACGGCACGTTGATGCGCACCATGTCGGCCTCGAAACTGGGGAAGATCTCCAGCGGGATGCGCTGGCTGATGGCCATCGCCCCCAGCGCCAGGATCAGTACCATCAGCAGATTGGCCGCCACGTCATTGCGGGCGAACCAGGCGATCATCGCGTTCAACGCGGCTCCCCGCTGGTGGCTGATACCGAAACCCGGCGGCCGATCAGGCTGGCGCTGACCGGGCTGATCACCAGCCGGGCGCCCTCCCGGAGATCGCCCTCGATTACTGTCTGCTCGCCATCCCGCCAGACGATCCCGACCTGGTGCTGGCGCAGCCGGTCGTCGCTGTCGACGATGAAGATGGTGTTGCCGGAGTGCAGGGCGCTGTCGGGGACCACGAACACCCTCTCCAGCGTGCGCCCCTCGATCTCCGCCTGCACGAACTGGCCGATCTTCAGCGGCGGCCGGCCCGGTTCGCGCCGGGCGTAGGGCTCATCCACCCGCGCGATCACGAAGGTCTGCTGGCTACCCTGATCGATGGCCCCCTCGGAGCGGACGATCCGCGCCGGCCAGCGGTACTCCCGCCCGCCGATCTCCGCCCGGATGGTGGCCGCCGGGCCGGCGGGAGCGGGGTTCTCCTGCTCCTGGTACAGCTCCGGGATGGTGACGAAGGCCAGCTGCCGATTGCTCAGCGGCAGCCGCACCTCGATGAAATCCACCGCGTAGATCCGGCCCACTACCGTACCGGGGTTGAGGAACTGCCCCAGATCCGCCTTTTTCTCCAGCAACCGTCCATTGTAGGGGGCGCGGATCCGGGTGCGCTGCAGATTGAGCCGGGCCTGCGTCAACCGGGCCTCGGCGGCTGCCACCGCGGCCTGCTCGCTCTGCAGCTGGGGCTTGCGCAGCGCCAGCGGATCGGGCTCCCCCGGCTCCCCCAGGCGCTCCCAGTCACGCCGCGCCTGCGCCGCGCGGGCCTGCTCCTGCGCCAGCCGCAGCCGGGCCTGGGCCAGTTCGGATTCCGCGATGGTGACGGCGGCCCGGTAATCACGCGGATCGATCCTCAGCAGCAGATCCCCGGCGCGGAAAAAACTGCCGGGATTGAAACGCGGCGACACCTCGATCACCGTGCCGGAAACCTGCGCGATCAGGGTGGTTTCGGTGTGCGGCCGGGTGGTGCCCTGGCTGCCGATCCGGATCGGGAAATCCCGCCGCTGCAGCGGCATTACCTCGACGCTGATCCTCTCCACCACCGGCTCTCTCCGCTCCGGCTCCGGCCGGTTGATGATGGCCAGCCAGGCGATTGCGGCGCTGATCAGCAGTACCAGCGGGGGGAGCAGAAGTTTGGAGATTTTATTCATCAGTTATTCTGGTAATTCACCATAAAGACACAGAGTACACGGAGTGTTTGAACCAGTCATTGTTCCGCAACTTCCGAGTCTCTTCCTGGAGTTAGTGTCCGTGTGGCAAATCTACTCTTGTCCACAGCTTCAGAGCTGGCAGCAGTGATAAAATCCCCACCCAGGGCAAGGTGCAGGTCGATGCGGTTCTGCAGGCGCTGGTTGCGGATCTGCAGCAGGTTGCTGCGGGCGTTGAACAGCCGTCGCTGGGCCTCCAGCCAGGTGGTTATATCCACCAGCCCGGTGCGGTATTGCTCGGCGGCCAGCCGTTCCGATTCTCGGGCCTCCTGCACCGCCGTTTGCAGTGCCTGCTGTCGGATCTCCAGCAGCGGGGCGGCGGCCAGGGCGGTCTCCACTTCACGAAAGGCGTTGAGCAGGCTCTGGGCGTACTGGTTCACCGCCTGTTCGGCGTTGGCCCGGGCCAGCTGCTGGTTGGCCTTCAGCCGCCCGCCCTGAAACAGGGGAGCGGTGATGCCGCCGACGAGGCTCCAGATCAGGCGGTCGCCCTCCAGCAGGCTGTTCAGCTGGTCGCTGCTGGTGCCGCCGCTGGTGGTGAGCTGGATGCGCGGCAGGCGGTCCTTCGCCGCCTGGCTGGCGCGCTCGTCGGCTGCCTGCAGGCGGTGTTGTGCCGCGTTCAGATCCGGTCGCCGGGTCAGCAGGTCGGCGGGCAGTCCGGCCGGTACCGGCTGTTGCAGCTCGGGGAGGTTGTCCGCCAGGGCAAGCTGACGGGAGGGGTAGCGTCCCAGCAGGGTCTGCAGGGTGCGCAGCTCTCCGTCCAGGCGGAGCTGCTGCGCCGCGAGCTGGCTCTCGGCGCTGGCGAGGTTGCTGCGTGCCAGCCGCACGTCCAGTGCGCTGTTCAGCCCGGAGCGGTAACGGCCGCGGATGCTCTCCAGCGCCTGCCGGTAGTTGGCGACGGTCTGCCGCGAAAGTTCCACCTGCTGCCGTGTCTCGATGGCGTTGAACCAGGCGCGGCTGATGTTGGCGGCCAGTGAGAGCCGGGCGGCCTGGTAGTCCGCCTCGCTGGCGGCCAGCTCCAGGGTTGCGGCCCGTGCCTGGTGGCTGAGTCGCCCCCAGATGTCAGCCTCCCAGCGGATCTCTATTCCGCTCTGGAAGTAGTTGCTGATGCCGGAGATAACGGTGCCACCTACCACCGTGGCCCGTTTCGCCCGACTGGCGTTGAGTGAGGCGGAGATTTGGGGGATTCGGTCGGCACCGCTGACAACGGCGCTGGCCCGTGCAGCGTTGACACGGGCGGCGGCGCTGCGCAGGTCGAAGTTGTTGCCGACCGCCTCTTCAATCAAGTTTGTCAGCTGTGGGTCGGCAAACTCCCTGCGCCAGGCGGTTGCATCAAAGATCTGTTTGCTGGTGCTCGCGGCGGTCCAGGTCGGTGGTGTCTCCGGCAGATCGGGCTGTGTGTGCCAGGGGCGTAGCAGGCTGCAACTGGACAGGGCTGCAGCCAACAGAAGTGTACTGGCAAAACGGATCATTTTGCCGCTTGTTCTAACCGGGTTCCTTGCTATTTTTTAAAGACATTTCCCAACATTCCCTTGATGGTTCCCTGCAGGTCCGCCGGGTAGACAATCAGCTTGGCATTTTCGCTCTGCCCCATCTTTTCCAGCGTATCGATATATCGGTCACCCAGCAGGAACATGGCAGGCAGCTCCTTGTCCTGAACGCTTTGGCTGATCATCTCGATCGCCTTGGCAGAGGCGTTGGCCAGTGCGATTTGCGCCTGCGCCTCTTTCTTGGCGGCTTCCAGCTTGCCCTGTGCCTCCAGGATCATGGCGTTCTTGTTGCCCTCGGCAGTGGTCTCGATGGCACGCCGTTCCCGCTCGGCCGCCGCCTGGCGCTCCATGGATGCCTGCATCGACTTGCTGGGGCTGATGTCCTGGATCTCCACCGATTTCACGGTTACTCCCCAGTCGGCTACGTCGTCGATAATCTGCTCTTTGAGCCGGGCCTTGATCTGCTCACGGTTGGATAGTGCTTCGTCAAGTTTCATTTCACCCACGATGGAGCGCAGGGTTGTCATAATTAAATTGATAATAGCCAGCTCGAAGTTTTCGACGCCATAGAGGGCATCTCTTGGATTGGTGACCCTGACAAATGCGATGGCGTTGGTAAGGATAACGGCATTGTCCCGGGTTATCACCTCCTGCTGTGGAATATCCATGATAATGTCGCGGGTGGAAATGCGTTGCCTTACCCGTTCAACATAGGGAATAATGAAATTGAGTCCGGGATGGAGCGTGCGGGAAAATTTCCCCAGTTTTTCCACTACCCACTCCTCCCCCTGGGGGACAATCTTGATCCCCATGTAGAGTGTTAGCACGACAACAACTGCAAGTACTATCAATATATTCAGTGCTTCGAAATTTAGCGATTCCATGATTTTTACCTTTATATTTGTTTCACTTCGATAAGTTGTCCGCTGATCTGCACGATTTTTACCCGTGCTCCCTCGGGAATCCGCATTCTGGCAGTGGCGTACCATGAGGCGTTGCCCAGAACCGGGGTGTCAAAAACCACTTTGCCACGGTGGTGGGGGGCAATCTCTTCCTTTACGGTACCCAAGGTATCCAGACGGTAGTTTGACTGTCCGCTTTGAGTGACGGGTTTGGCTCTGAACCACTTAAACCAGATCCCCATTGCTACGACCGAAAAAACCAGCCACAGCAAAAGTTCGGTGTTGAACGAGACATCGGACAGCAGAGCGATTGCACCGACCAGGATGGCAGCGATGCCCAGGCCAAGCAGGACGAAAGTTCCGGTTATCATCTCCGCGACCAGCAGCGCCAGCCCCACTATGATCCAGTGCCACCAGAGCACATTATCGTTTAACAGTTCGAGCATTGTTTCTCCTAGGCTAATGATGTGTTGAGTATACCCCTATCTGAGATTGTTTCACCTTCCATGGGGAGTATTCCGCTGACTATCCATTTGTTATGTTCAAAATATGCTTTGACATACCGTACGCAATAGCGCACGCTAAGTCGAGGAGGTATTTATCATGACAATATTGAATGCAACAGAAGCTCGCTCTAAGCTCTATAGTCTTATTGATGAGGTGGCAGAGACTCATCAACCCATTGTAATTACAGGAAAAAGAGGTAATGCTGTCCTTGTTTCCGAGGATGATTGGAACGCAATTGCTGAAACGCTACATTTGTTGTCAGTGCCCGGAATGCGTGAAGCAATTAAAGAAGGCATGAGTCAAAATATATCAGAGTGCTCTAAGGAGCCTGGTTGGTGAGCTGGGAATTGGTATATACAAAACAGGCCCCAAAAGACGCTAAGAAAATTGCAGCATCCGGGTTGAGGCATAAGGTCATATCATTGCTGGAAGTGCTAGAAGAGAATCCTTATAAAAAACCGCCTCCATATGAAAAGTTGGTTGGTGACTTCTCTGGCGCCTACTCGCGAAGAATAAATATTCAACATAGATTGGTCTACCAAGTTTGCGAAGAAAAGCATGTTGTTAAAGTTATCCGAATATGGACGCACTACTCATAGAGAAGAACATAACAATCGCATACACACGGACAAAATAAAGCTGCGCCGCTTTGCTTGCATCTTTATTCGCAAATGAAAAAATCACGCGCTGAGCGCGTGGTCAGAGTTCAACGGCTTTGCTAGTTGAACGACCCATTGCTATACCTCTGGGTGTTGTCCCCACAACGACCGAAGAGGAAAAGCAATAAGTCGATTTAGAAAGTCATCACATTCATTTTGATGCTGTCAGTACCATGTGGTTTGGGTTCCAACGTACCGGTTTCGAATATTGGCTGGAAAGGTAGCGGCGGAGGTTGAGCGTTGTATCCGTGCATTCTCTGAACAGAAGAAGAGTGAAATTGTAGAGCTCGATATTCAAACAGAGCATGTACATCTATTGATATTGATTCCACCAAAGGTTTCGGTATCAGACATTGTTGGGATGTTGAAGGGTAGAACAGCCATGCGGGTTCTCAATAAGCTCAAGGAGTTAAAGAAGCGTCCATATTGGGGTAATCATTTTCGGGCAAGAGGATATCGTGTTGACATGGTTGGATTGGATGCGGAAAAGATCCTCGCTTATGTGAAGTATCAGGAAAATCAAGAGCGAGAAACAGAGTAAAAAGGCTTTGATTTCTAGCTAACTGTCATAGGTAGGATCTTTAAACCCATTGAATTTCAGGGGAACTCTTGAGGCTTCATCCGATCGGATCATTTTGACAATAGCAAATGTTGAATGATCGGCTGAAGCCAGCCAATGTTACTACAGTAGTCAAGCAGTTCAAGCGCCTTTTTTCGGAGCAGGAATTGAATAAACGGCAGTATAAAAAGCGGTCGATATGATCTCGGAAAAGGGGCTTTTATCCGCTAAATGAAGTACCGGAAAAGGCTGTCCCCAATCAGGAATCCCGAGTAACAACGGCTCCTAACGGGCTTATCACGGCATTTCCACCACGTTTGAGCACATGAGTATAGATTTGCGTGGTGCGGATATCGGAATGCCCCAACTGCTCCTGAACCGTGCGGATATCCATTCCCCTTTCCAGCAAGTGAGTTGCAAAAGAGTGGCGCAGGGTATGACAACTGGCTGGTTTGTGAATGTTGGCTTTACGCACGGCTTTTTTCATTGCCCTTTGTACTGATTGCTCCCCCAGGTGGTGACGCCGCTCCACACCGGAGCGGGGATCAATACTTCGTTCCCCGGCGGGAAACAAATACTGCCAGCCCCATTCCGTCGGTGCCTTGGGATACTTGCGTTCCAGCGCATAAGGCAGATAAACGGCACCAAAACCATCCTTGAGATCCTTTTCATGGATCATTTTTACCGATTCCAGATGGCGTTGTAGGGGAACCATCAATTCATCCGCCAGTGTCACCACCCGATCCTTCGCTCCTTTTCCATTGCGTACCACAATTGCGCGATGGTTGAAGTCGAGATCTTTGACTCTGAGCCGCATACACTCCATCAGGCGCAGGCCCGAACCATACATCAAACATGCGGCCAGCCAATAGTGGCCATGAAGTTGCCGCAATATCTCACCTACCTCCTGAGGCGTTAGCACAACGGGCAGCTTTTGGGGTTTCTTTGCCCTGACGGTAGCGGAAAGATCCTCCAACGGTTGGCCCAATACCACCTTATAAAGGAACACAAGCGCATTAAACGCCTGATTCTGTGTTCCCGGCGCCACTTTTCTCGAAACAGCAAGATACGTAAGGAACTCTACCACCTCTTGTTCACCAAGTTCTCTGGGGTGCCGCTTATTGTGAAAAAGTATAAATCGCTTAATCCAGCCAATATAAGCCTGCTCGGTACGGATGCTGTAATGCCTGACTCGCATCGAATCGCGAACAGAATCAAGAAAAGGAGAAGATCTACCTTGAGTCATGAATGCGTTCCCTGATAAATAATATGTCGATATTCTGGAATATTGATTTAACTTGTAATATTCTGTAAGAATGACGTAATTACATGCTCGATATTGTTTGCTTAAGGTGGTACGTTAAACCATAGAAGAACAAAAACAGCCTGTTTGTAACTGGAATTACAGATATTTAACAAAAAATGACCGTAGCAGGATTGGCTGCTTGGAGAGCGGGGATATACGTCAGTTCGATATAAAACTTCGCGTCGATCTGACGTCGAGTTAAAGTTAGCCTCAAATAATTCATAGGTAGTAAGGAGGTAATATGAGGGGAAGTGATTATTACTACGATTACGTGAAACATCACAACATGATGCTGCTTTCAATTAACAACAATTTTTTAGTTGCACAGTCAATATTTTTTGCATCATATTTTGTGTTTATTTCATCTATCGAAACGGATCTTGGCGCAAAAATTATCGTTCTTTTTCTACTGGCCAGTATCATAGACCTAATATGGTTATTAGTTAATGCCAAGTTGATATATACATCGCTTGGGCATGCTAAGCGAAAGCTGTGTGAAAAAAATGAAGAATCATATCTTAAAGAATATGCAGAAAACAGTAGCGAGCGAAACCATTGGCCAAGGAATAATGTTTTACTAGGTATCTTTCTTCCGTTTGTTTTTCTAGTTAGCTGGGTAGCACTGTTTATGTTTTACTTGGCTGGTAAATAGGCTAACAATCACATGCACTCGGACAGCAAAAAGCACCGCTCCTCGTTCCTCGTCGCTCTACTTTTTGCTGCCGGTGATGTGAGGCGTTAGATCAGGCGGTTTTTTGGTCAGGGTTATCTGGCAAATCAACCACCGAGATTAAATTGATTTCCGAGATTGGCGTTGTTCTCATTTATCCCGCCAGCGAGTTGGGAATTTCATCAAAAATC
>Ga0256839_1000573_pt1 | contig 47298 bp, 29 predicted proteins | sample 354166metaG_FD_185968 | JGI IMG/M metagenome (GOLD analysis project Ga0256839, IMG submission 185968) | Hydrothermal vent microbial communities from Mid Atlantic Ridge, Atlantic Ocean - 354-166 | ecosystem: Environmental > Aquatic > Marine > Hydrothermal vents | place: Atlantic Ocean: Mid... | reverse complement strand
CCGAATCACCCGAGTCGTCATTCATCCATCAGAGGCCTGCTCCGCTACGCTCCGCAGCCCTCTGATGGGACAAAGGAACGCCACTGCCCTAACATAGGGAGTGGTACAGAATATGGGGGCAGGTCAAGCGAACTCAAGGAATGGCTCGACGAACAACTCGCTGTCCTCCAAGACACCGCACAACGCCGAGGCGATCCGATCCCATCACGCCTTCCGCCTGAGACCAAACTGCTCAATGTCCCCGACGGCCTGATCCGTATCTTCGACCGCGACCTGATCTTCGCCGGGATCGCACGGGTTGAACAACGCGATGGCAAAGAGGTCATTATCAAGACCGACGACCGTGGCCGAACGCTCGATATCCACGCCCTACGCCACACCTTTGGGACTCACCTGTGTGCTGCGGGCGTCCCGCTCCGGACAGCGCAGGCCGCCATGCGCCACAGCGACCCGAGCTTGACCGCCAATGTCTACACCGATCCGAAGCTGTTGGATGTCGCCGGGGCGTTGGAGGCGCTGCCGAGCCTCCAGCCAAGCGGCGAGACATTTGCGGAGAGTGGAAGAAATCAGGGATAGGTTTTTTTCTAGACACCGGCGATTGAGAAAGAGTGGGGTGCTTTTCAATGAGCACACTCACCCACTGGTATTGACCTGGCTACGGAAGAACAGATCCTCTTGGCTACATGACATGCACACCGCGGTGAAATCTGGGCCTTGTTTCTTCGTCTTGGTAGTCCCGCCGCAACTGAGACATGTGTTTTTAATCGCCGTGTTGCCGTCGCAATCGAGGCACTTGAAGTAGTACAATCGACACGAAGTGTACCTCGAGGTTCGTTGAATGGCAGTGTGTGCAGAGGTATATCGGCAAGGAGGTGGGGGCTGCTGAAGCTTGGGGATCGGAGTTGACGACTGACTTCGTCTTCAGCAACGAAGTGGTTACAGGTTCAGTATGTTGGGTGATCAGGAACTCGGTGATGCGTGAGAACTCTTCGGGATGAAAGGCGTAGGTGCCCCAGTTGCCATCGTCGGGAGTCGTCAACTTCCCGGCGCGTTGGTGTCGATCGATGATCGTTTCAATCTGGTCCTCGATTTGATCGGCTTTGTGGAGTTCTGGAATGGTCTTCTTTGGCCGTTTGATGATCCCTTGGTCGGAGATGGCGACGAGGACCTGGATCGGGCAATGCTGGAAACCGCCTTGGACGAGCCCGAGGAGTTTCTTTCGGCGAAGTTCTTCCTTGTGATCGACAAGCAACTGGCGAAGCAATGCACCCTGGCGGCCTGCCTCCTGGATTGGCGATGGCATCCCCGTCCGCTTGCGTCCGAACACACGCACAAACTCGAGCTGCGGGTTGATATGTACCTCGCCGGTGACGCTCTTGGACTCGATGATGATTATCCCGTGCTTGTGGAGGACGAGATGGTCGATCTGGGCGACCTCGCCCTGACGCTTTACGCGGAGATCATTGAATACGCGGACATCAGGGTCGTCTGCGTAGCACCGACACAGGTAGAACGCCATCTGCTTCTCGGCAGCGTCGCCAGCTTGCTCCATCCTGTTTCGACCGGGGCGTGATGTTTTCTCTTTGACGATCATCGTGATGATGATACCGTGTCGGCTGGAACACCTTGCACCACACCTTGCACAAGCGCTTGCACAAACGAGCGTCCATTTGGGTCATTCGTAGTCAACTCTTGGCAATTTGACGATTATCAGCAGTCGGTCCGACTCTTTGCGAGTGATCGCGTAACTGACGCCCCCGTCAAGAAATAGCCGCCGCTGACCACTCTGGTCAACGGCGGTCATCAAAGCGGGTGAACGGACTCGAACCGTCAACATTCAGCTTGGAAGGCTGACGCTCTACCATTGAGCTACACCCGCAGTTGCCAAATCGCTGCTCAGAACCGCTAATGATCCCAAAGCGCTGGCTCAGAACACAGTATAGGATTCACTTTCCCGATGGCAATCATTTGGAATGCAGAGTTTTTTATTCTTGCTTTATCCATCCAGAATGACAGACATATACTGCATTGCAGGACATAGTCTGCCAGGAGAAAACATGAAACGCACAGCTACTGCCATCGTACTCGTCGTCACGCTCACCATGCTTTCAGGGTGTGGCGGGGGATCAGAATCATCCGAAACCGCTGCAACACCCGCAGTCGATGCCAACACATTTGCCCGAGCCAAAGGCAAGGTAATCTACAACAAAACCTGCATCGCATGTCATGGCGAAGGTGGGGTTGGGGTTGAAAATCTCGGCAAAAACTGGGTCGTGAGCGAGTTCATTGCCAACGCAACCGATGAAGAACTCGTCGAGTTCATCAAAGTTGGACGGGCGATCGACGATCCAATGAGCGCAGGCAAAGCACCGATGCCCCCCTACGGAGGCGACCCAACACTTACCGATGAAGATCTTCGGAATGTCGTGGCCTACATGCGCAGCTTGCACGAATAAATCAGCAGATGAATCAGCAATTTGGTTTTTGGCAACGGATGGCCATGAACAACGGAATCTCACGCCGGGCGTGGTTTTCGGCTGCTGCACGCGGGCCAGGTTCACTTATACGCTGGCTTGCCCACTCTTCGATCGCATCAACCACCAGTCCGCTCTGGACGCAGGCGCTGATGTAGCGACTGATCGGGCGATGGTGGGTGATGGTGGTGATGGCAGGCTTACCTTTGGACACTTCGCCTGGGTTCATCACAATCGTGGTGGATTGTTCAGAAAGATATTGGTCGATTCGGCGGAACTGAACCTGCTGACCGGTACGCTGATCCATCGTCCATCCCCAGGCACTCCCTTGGGCAATGCGGAATGATGGGTGTGAAATCACGCATACGAATCGCCCACCTGGTTTGAGTCGATCGTATACGCCTTTGAATATCGCATCGAGCTCTTCGATATTCATCATCGCCATAATGCAGGTCGCCGCATCGACCGGTTCAAGATCAAGTTCGGAGAGTTTGCACGCGTCCCAGACTTTGTATGAAGTGCGATCAGTTGCCCGGGAATTGGCAGCTTCGATCAGGGCATCGGAAATGTCCGTCCCCACGACTTGGGCAACATCGGCATGGCGGGCGATGTATTCGCTCATCACACCCTGTCCACAGGCGACATCGAGCACCCGCTCGCCGGGCTGAAGATTGAGCAGGTGCATGACTCCGGGCAAGATGATCTGCTGGTGATGGTCTGATCCGCGCTGGGAGATGAGCTGGTCATACCATCCGGCAACATGATCCCACCCCTTTTTGACCATCGATGGAGCCGACTCTTCCGCTGCATTGATCGCCGCATCAGGTGGAGGCGTGACTCCCATCGCCAGCCAGAACGATGCGGGCGCCGGACACTTGTACCGCATGGTCTTGTCTTCTTCGGGATGGGTGATGCGCAATCCGTTGGCGTGGAGCCCGAGCCGATGGAGATCATCGCGGGTCGCGCCGTGCTTATGATCGCCGACGACCGGGTGTCCGATTTTGGCCAAGTGCTCACGGATCTGTTCGGGTAGATCAGGTCTTGCTCGTACGCGCAAGAGGCTCAGCCCATTGCCCGCTTCGATAACACGAATATGTGTGCTCGGTGTCGCGCCGAGTCCCGAAGAGTGCGCCACTGCTCCAGTGACGGTCTCACCGACTCGGCTTGTTTCTTCGGAGAACACGCCTTCGACCAGCGCGAGGTAACTTGTTTCGGGATGGGTCTGCGTCCGGGGCGAATCTTCGGTATCGCGCATCGCCACGAAGAGTACAATCCCCGATGCCTGGGCATCGAGTTCGTGGGCCACACGCATCAGGCGTTTGCGAGCGCCTGAGAGTTCATCGACCATATCGACCAGCGTGGGCGATCTGCCTTTGCGCGTGGGGATGCCCGCGGGTTTGTTGACCAAAAGCACAAAGTTATCTTTTTCGATGATATCAGGCTTGGGGTGGCGCGCTCGTTCTTCGCGTGCTTGGTCTCGGTTGTTGCGCCGATTGCCGCCATATCCTCCCCGTCCGTCGGGTCGATGCCCATCGAATCCGCCGCCGTTCCCTTGGCGTCCGCCGAATCCACCTTGTCCCCTGGATATTCCTCCAGGCCTGCCCCCAAGTCGTCTACCACCTTGTCCTCCGCCGAACCCGTCGCCGGGTCTTCCGTCGGGTGACCCGCTGCGTCGTCCGACGCCGCCATAGTCACCACCCTGTCCGTCCCCATATCCGCCGCCTTGGTTTGGTCGATTATCTGCCATTGGTCGTTGTTCCTGTCGGGGTGCCCATGCGTTGGTGTGTCAGCGGGGTGATTTGTGCGATAAGCCATTGCGCGAACGCAGCTTTGGAAAGCAGGCCTGGGGTTGATTGCTGGTCTGGGACCCCGCGATCGGGGTTGCTCAGAAGTGTTGCCTCGATCGAGTCAGAGTCCATCGTTTCGAGTGCATTGGCGACGATCAAATCAATATTTTTTCGGCGAAGCTTCTCCTTGGTCGAAGCGATCAGTCCGTCTTTGGGCTCAAGGGCGAATCCGATGAGCAATTGATTCGTTCGGGCATCGTGGGCACACTGGGCAAGAAGGTCAGGGGTCGGTTCGAGCCTAAGCATGAAATCTCCTGCTTCACGCTTGCGTTTGCGACCAAGATCATCGGGAGAGATGACCGGGCGATAATCGGCTACAGCCGCAGCCATAATCAGCGTATCTGCTTGCGGCCAATGCGTTTGAAGTAGAGATTGGAGATCGAGAAAAGAAAAAAAGCGAACCACTTCGACATCCGAATTCGTCGGCAATACGGCATTGGGGCCCAATAAAAGCGTCACCTTCCATCCCGAATCCTGAGCACTGTCGGCCAAGGCGCTGCCGAGTCTGCCCGAGGATCGGTTGCCGACGAATCGAACGGCATCGATCGGCTCATAAGTTGGACCGGCGGTGATGAGCAGCCGCGGGGCTTGGGTCGCTCGAGGGTTGGTCGTGGGAGTTGCACAGTCGGGACACACTTGGGATATCCTCTGGTTTTGATTGAGAATAGATTGGAACAGGCTCGGACACCCAATCGTAGAGTCCCGGTCGCCCTGATAGGCATGAAATTCGAGAATCAGACCCGAGATCGCATGGGCCCAGAGGTGCATGTTCGGGATTGGTCTTCCTATAGTGTCCTCTTGGTTGAGATCACGCCGTTTTATTTGCAAGAGGATTGAGCATACCTATGGCCAGAAGTCGGAAGAAACTAGGACAAATCTTGGTCGCCCAAGGGGCCATCAATGCCCAGCAAGCAGATCAGGGTATCAAGCATGCCAAGGAGACCGGCAAACGCATCGGTGAAGCCCTGATCGATCTGGGCATCCTCGATGAGATGCAGGTCCTCAAAGCCCTCGCGGCACAGTATGGCATGAAGTATGTTGATCTGGCCAATGAGAAGATCAAGAAACTCATCGACGATGACGCACTCGACAAATCGGTCATGAAGAAGCACTTGGTGCTCGCTTTGGGCAAGTCGAGCGGAAAAATGCGTTTGGCGATCCATGATCCAATGGACCTTGAGATGCTCGACAATATCCGATTTCGTCTGAATATGGATGTCGAGCCCATGCTTGCCACCAAGTCGCAAATTCGCAACTATCTCGACGGTGGCGATGCCGGTTCGGGTGCAGTTCCTGGGGTGTCCAATGCCCCTTCAATGGTTGATGGTGAATCGCTCGTCACCGATTCGATCGACCGCTCGATCGACCGATCGCTCGATCGTTCGATGGACCGTTCGATTGATGTGTCTTCTGAAGACTCGCCGGTGGTCAAACTGGTGAACCGGATACTCGACGAAGCGGTCCGCAACCGGACCAGTGACATCCATATCGAGCCCATGGGCGATCGTGTTCGGCTTCGATATCGCATTGACGGCGTGTGTATCGAACGCGATAACCTCCCCAAACGCATGCAGAACGCGATCCTCTCTCGGCTCAAATTGATGGCCGGGATGAACATTGCTGAGAAACGAGTCCCACAAGACGGGCGAATCAAGATTCATGTCGATGATGTTGCGATTGACTTTCGTGTCTCAGCATGCCCGGCATACCATGGCGAATCGGTCGTACTGCGTATTTTGCGTCCCGATGCGGTGCGGATCGGGTTGGTGAACCTTGGATTTGAGCAGGATAACTTAGACACATTCAATAGAATCATTCGCCGACCCAACGGCATCTTTCTTGTTACCGGGCCAACAGGTTCGGGCAAGACCACCACACTCTATTCGGCCCTTGATGTACTCAACCGTCCAGATAAAAAGATCATTACCGCTGAGGATCCTGTCGAATACAACTTTGATGGGATTAACCAGTGCCAAGTTCGTGAAGGGATTGGACTTACATTTCCGGCCATTCTTCGCTCGATGCTTCGCCAAGCCCCCAATGTCATCTTGGTCGGTGAAATTCGGGACAGGGAAGTGGGGGAGATTGCGATCCAGGCGGCCCTAACGGGTCACTTGGTCTTCTCGACCCTGCATACCAATGATGCCCCCAGCGCGATGACCCGTTTGATTGATATGGGGATCAAGCCTTTCCTTGTCGCCAGTTCAATCCAGGCGGTGATGGCGCAGAGGCTCATTCGAGTACTTTATAAGAGCAAGCGATTGGCGACGGCAGAGGAGATCGACCACAAATACCTGAGCCTGATCAATCTCAAACCTGAAGACGCGATCGGAAAGGTGTATAAGCCAGTCTCATGCGATGAAGCCCCCGGAGGGTACAAGGGGCGGATGGCGATCTTTGAGATGATGACGATGAACTCGGAAATCCGAGAGCTTGCATTCAACCTGGCGCCCTCCTCGAAGATTCGCCATGCTGCCATCGCGGCAGGGATGAAGGAACTTGTCGAAGACGGGCGCATCAAGGTGCTCAATGGCGTCACTACGCCAGAAGAAATTGCCCGCGTGAGCCAGACCGAATAGAAAGTCCAATGAAGTTCCTCGCGTTGCGTGTACCAATAGGCCCCGGTGCGAGACTCGATATGACAGGAGAAGTGAATCATGTCTACCGTTCAAATTGACCGATTGCTCGATACGGTTGTCAAAACAGGAGGCTCTGATATCCACCTGACAACAGGGCGTCAGCCCACCATCCGCCTCCATGGTGGATTGCGGAACTTACAGACCAAAGTGCTTGATTCGGAGGACATGGTCTCGTTGATGAAATCCATTACCCCCGAGCGCAATCAGCAAGAGCTTCAAGAAGAAGGCGGAACCGATTTCGGGTTTGCTTATGGCGATGCGGCCCGATTCCGTGTCTCGGTCTTCCGTCAACGCGGTGATATCGCGATTGTGCTTCGCCAGATCCCCAACCGGCTTTTGACTTTTGATCAGATCGGGCTTCCGGATATCTGCAAGGATTTGATTCGCAGGCCTCGTGGATTGTTTTTGGTGACAGGACCGACAGGGTCAGGAAAAACCACCTCGTTGGCGACCATGATCGACTATGTGAACCAGTACATGGATCGGCATATCGTGACGATGGAAGACCCGATCGAGTATTATCACACGCACAAGAAATCCATCGTCAATCAGCGTGAAGTCGGCAATGATGTGCCCAGCTTTGCTGAAGCCCTGCGTCGAGCCTTGCGACAAGACCCTGATGTGATCCTCGTGGGTGAAATGCGTGACCTCGAGACCATCGAGGCAGCGGTGCGAGCAGCGGAAACGGGTCACTTGGTGTTCGGGACGCTTCATACCACCGGTGCAGCCAAGACGATCGACCGGATGGTTGACGCCTTTCCGGTGACGCAGCAGAACCAGATCCGTGTTCAGCTTTCAACGGCTTTGGTTGCGGTGCTTTCTCAGGTGCTCTTAGGACGGATTGATACCAAGGGAATGGTCGCGGCCTACGAGTTCCTGGTCATTACCCCTGCGATTGCCAACCTAATTCGCGATAACAAGAGTTATCGGATCGACTCGGCAATTCAGACCGGCAAGAAATATGGAATGCAACTACTCGATGACCACCTTTGGTCGCTCTATTCTCGAGGCATGATCTCGGCGGAGGAGATGGTGGATAAGTGCAAGAACCAAACTGATCTGCGGAATAAGGTTCACCAATCTGGGGGGGTCATTGGTAGGCCTGAACTTGACGATCCGGAAGCCTCCAAGGAGATTACCGGCTAATTTTTAAGGGAAATAGAGGTGCAATGCAAAAGGGTGTTTCTTTTTTGCATTCCACATGTCGCATCGGTCAAGGCGGCGAAAATAGGGCCATTTGGGGGAACAGGTGTCTCTATATCTGCGAATATTTTACTGCGGGGACTTCCCGTGGGCTTTGGCGTGTGTACGCCTGAATGGAGTGACTCATGGAACCTTCTGAACTCAAAGGCAGAAAACTCGGGCGTGTGCTGACCAAACTCAAAGTGGTGACACGCGAGCAGGTTCATGAAGCGTTGGGAATTCAGAAGGGGCGGGCGACCAAGGTCCGAATTGGTGAGATACTCAAAGAACTGGGATATTGCACCGGTCTTGATATTGATCGCGCATTGGCCGGGCAGGCGGGGATGGCATATGTCGATCTTGCGGGCATTGAACTTGACGATGAGGTGGTCGGAGCCATTCCGGCAGAGAATGCCAAGGCGTACCAATGTGTACCAATCGAATATAATTCCAAGAGTCGTCAACTTAAAATCGCGATCAAAAGTCCGAATAATTTCCAAGCGGTCGATGACCTTCGGCTGTTGATGGGGGCGAAAGTCGAAGCAGTCGTTGCGTCGCCAACGGTGATCGACACTTTGATCGAAAAATATTTCTCCAAAGGCGAGTCGATGGCTGATGTGGTCAACGCACTTGCATCGGATAAAAATCTTCAAGAGCTCGGGGCCCATTCTGATCAGTCGATTGATCTCGATGCGGTAATTGATGCAGCGGGGGATAACCAAGTCATCAAGCTGCTCAATTTGGTGTTGCTTCAGGCGATTCGGGATCGTGCCTCGGATATCCACTTTGAGCCCTTCGAACATGAGTTTAAAATGCGGTATCGGATTGATGGGGTGCTCTACGAGATGGTGCCCCCTCCAAAGCATCTGGGGACAGCGATTACTTCTCGTGTGAAGGTGATGGCGAATCTGGATATTGCCGAGCGCCGGTTGCCTCAGGATGGGCGGATCGAGTTGACGGTTGGTGGGAATCCGGTGGATTTGCGTGTGGCGATCTTGCCGACGATCTATGGCGAGTCGTGCGTGATGCGTGTGCTCGATCGTGGGAATGTGGAACTTTCGCTCGATCGAGTGGGGTTCCGTCCGGATGATCTTGAGCGCTTTCGCGGGTTGATTACCAAGCCCAATGGGATTGTGATTGTGACTGGGCCTACGGGTTCTGGGAAGACGACCACGCTCTATGCAGCGTTGTCGGAGCTCAACGATATTGAAACGAAGATTCTGACGGCTGAGGATCCGGTCGAATATGACATTGACGGGTTGTGTCAGGTGCAAGTGAACTCGGAAGTCGGGCTGACCTTTGCCAAGGCATTGCGTTCGTTTTTGCGTCAGGACCCCGATGTGATTCTGGTGGGTGAAATCCGTGACCTTGAGACGGCCCAGATCGCAGTGCAGGCTTCGCTGACGGGTCACTTGGTGCTCTCGACTTTGCATACCAATGACGCGCCCAGTTCGATCATTCGATTGGTGGATCTGGGCGTCGAGCCGTTCTTGCTGACGGCGACGATCGAGGGGATTGTTGCCCAACGTTTGGTGCGGACACTGGACCCCAAGACGAAACAGCCGTTTACCCCAACCGAGCAAGAGCTGATGGAGTTGGCATTGCGTCCTGAGGATATCAAGGGGCGTCAGTTCTATCGCCCGGGTGAGACAGTTGGGGTTGGGGGTGGGTATAAGGGGCGGATGGCCCTCTTTGAAATTATGACGCTCGACGATGAGATTCGCGAGTTGATGATGAATGAGGCGAGTACCAATGTGCTTCGCGATGCAGCCCGTAAAAAAGGGATGCGTTCGTTGCGTGAAAGCGGGTTAATGGCGTTGTATGAGGGGTTGACCACTATTGATGAGGTAGTGAGTGAAACGCTCGAAGATGAGTAGGGCAGCGATACGCGGGTTTGGGGCTTGGTAAGGGAAACAGTACTTCCATCGGCGCAGACAGCAAGTGTGTTTGGGCAGGTTTGATCGGGACGAGGAGTAAAGGACTATGGCAACATACACATACCAAGCGCTCAACGCTTCGGGCAAAACGCAGAAGGGGACTGTCGAAGCGGCAAGTTCTGAAGAAGCGATCCAACGAATCAAGTCGCAGGGGTATTTCCCGACATCGGTACAGGTGCAGAAGGAAAAAAAGTCCGCAAGCAAGGGTGCGAAAGGGGAAAAGACTGCCAAGCCCGTCAAGAAGAAGAAGGGCGGTGGGTTCTCGATTGGTGGAGTCAAGCCCAAGCATCTCGCGCTTTTTACCCGTCAGCTTTCGACGCTTCAGGATGCGGGGTTACCCTTGTTGCGATCGTTGCAGATTCTTGAGAGTCAGCAAAAGCCTGGTCTGATGAAGAATATTCTTCTTGGGGTCACTGAGGAGGTCGAGGGCGGGAGCTCGTTGAGCGAGTCGATGGGCAAGTTTCCAAAAGCTTTCGATCATCTGTATGTGAAGATGGTCAATGCGGGTGAAATTGGTGGTGTGCTCGATGTGATTCTCCAGCGACTCTCCGAGTTCATGGAAAAGAGCGAACGGCTCAAACGCAAGATCAAGGGCGCGATGGTATATCCGATCGTGGTGATTCTTGTAGCCATTTCGATTCTTGTGGGCATCATGTTGCTCATCATTCCCAAGTTTGAAGATATTTTCTTGGATTTCGAGATCGAGTTGCCCGCCTTGACACAGGGATTGATTAATACCAGCCGATGGGTCGCCGGGACCAATGCTGGTGCGACGATTCCGGGGTGGGCAATTCTTGTCTTTGGTGGTCCGGTTCTTTGGATTTCGTTCAAGCTCATCCGCAAGACGCCTCCTGGCCGTGCGGTGTTCGACACGATGATTCTTTGGGTTCCCGTGCTTGGCACGCTGATCCGCAAAACGGTCATTGCTCGGTTTACACGAACTTTGGGCACGCTGATCAGTGCGGGTGTTCCGATTCTTGAAGCGGTGACGATCACTTCGCAGACTTCAGGAAATTATGTTTTCGAGAAGGCACTCCGCAATGTGCATGATTCGATCCGGGAGGGAGAGACTTTTGCAGCCCCTTTGCGTGAATCGAAGACCTGCGATGCGATTGTGGTCAACATGATTGATGTGGGTGAGGAGACCGGTGAGATGGACGCGATGCTCCTCAAAATTGCGGATAACTATGATGAAGAGGTCGATGTGGCGGTGGCATCGCTGGTATCGTTGCTCGAGCCTTTGATGGTGGTGTTGCTTGGTGGCATGGTCGGGACGATCGTCGTGGCAATGTTCCTTCCGATGATCAAGATGCTTGAGTCGCTGGGATAATGGCATAGAAGTTGGAGTGTGGATCATCCCAGACAGGGTAATTGGGCAAAGGGGTAGAGGACAAACGAAAGCAGCTTATGACGGGCAATCACACACAATATGCGGACCACATGAAGCTGCAGCAGCGTGTCGTTGGGCGTGGCGGGTTCACGCTCATTGAGCTGTTGGTTGTCATTGCAATCATTGCGCTGCTCATGGCTTTGCTGATCGGCGGGCTTAATCAGGCAATGAAAAGCACTAAACGCTCGGCAAGTCAACGCTCGGCAGCCGCCTTGGCTCAGGCGGTCGATCAGTTTCGCAGTGAGTTTGGGTTCTTGCCCCCTTTGGTCCATGATGGTGAAGGGATCAGCACGGGAGACGATGTATATCGCCCGCAGCAGATTGATCCCGGGGCCTCACAGGTCGATGGGCCGATCTTTCGGCAAGAGGGGGGGGCATACGAGTTCTTTACCGTGGTGGTCTGGTCTGAGGGGCTTGATTTTAACTTTTTCCGCAGGCGGACCGGGGTGGGAAGCGATGGGATTGCACTATCGAGTGGTGGCGGGGCGTGGGATGATGAAGCAGCATGGGAAGATAAACGCTACAGCAAGTATTCACTCGCCTACTACCTCACCGGGGTGCTCGATCGGGATATCGATGGGGTGCGTGGGCCTGGATTTGCTCGTCCGATGATTGACGGCACCTATCTTGGTGTTGGATATCCGGTCGGGTCTTCGCGTGACCGATATGAGCCGTTGATGGATGTTGATCGGCGTGGAGTGCAGATTGCCAACGATTATGTGGATCCAAATGAGTATCCCGAGCATCTGTTGACCGGTCCGCCGATGCATCGGGACGATGCGTACGCGACTTATGAAAGCTACCAGCGTGATGCGCTGGTGTCATTGGTTGATGCTTTTGGCAATGCGTTTCGGTACTACCGATGGGAGCAAGGGCGGTTTGTCAATGGTCAACTGGTGGTGGAGGATGTGCTTGATCTGAATATTCCACCGATTTTGATTGATCCAGTGGTGTTGGCCAAGGTGAGGAATGATCCAAGTCGGATTGGCGAGGCGGATATCACCGGCGGCGACCCTCGGCTGCGTGATGCACGGTACGCGATTGTCAGTGCTGGACCTGACGGGATGTTCGGGATTGAGAGCATTGAAACAATTGCCGGTTTTCTCAGAGAACCAATACCAGGAACGCTTGAAGAGGCAGCAAGGTTGCGTCAGCAGGTTTGGGTGGACAATGCGGTGGAGATCGGGAACTGATGAAGCAAACACACTCCCATCTTGTTGATTTGGACCGATCTGGCCTGTGTGTAGGGCTTGCTCGTCGAGCATTTACGATTGTTGAGCTGATGGTTGTGGTGCTGATCGGGTTGATTATTCTTGCGATCGCGGTGCCAGCGTTTCAGTCGATGGTGTATTCATCAAATCGTTCGCTGGCGGTCAATGCACTCCAAGCATCGTCGCAGATGGCGCGTGATGTGGCGTTGAGCACCGGACAAGACGGTGCAGTGATCTTTGTGTTTGATCCGCAGGTGGGCAAGATGCAGATTATCCCGGCGGTCATGGTGGGGACATTGCGCGAGAAGACCACGGCTGCAGCAGGTTCGGGTGGTTCATCGGCGTTGAGTGATTCGCCGTACTTTGACCGCGATGTGTTTGTTCCCGCTTCAGCAGGCGAGACACTCGAGATTCCTCGGTATTGGATGGTGCGTGGATACGCGTCGCCTCGAGCGATGATTGATCGTGACTCGACGGGCAATGCGGCTGCCAACTGGTATACCTCTGACGCGTATGGTGGTACTGATGCGTCTGCCAATATCAAATCGAAAGCTCATTGGGTTTTCCCCGAGACGGGGTTCTTCCCTGTTGATGCGCAGATTGTTGGGGGGGGACTTGACGGCGAGTTGAGTGAGGTGGATACCACACTACCGACGGGGCGTCATTCATTCATGATCCGGTTTGACGCTCGAACAGGTGTGATGAGCAAGAGTATGAACGCAGCTTTATTTGTCAATCCACGCAACAGTCGAAAGCGTCCCTATGGTGATCGCCCGACGAGTTATGAGCAGAGCTTGCGGGTTGATATGGCTGATGATTTAGGTATCTGGGCATCGCGGATCATCAGCTCGTCGGATCTGACGGGCGATGGTATTCCTTATGGGCGTGATGACGAAGAGCTTCGGATTCAACTTATTGGTAATGCCTCGAATGATACAATTCTGGTCAAGCCTGTAACTCGGTTGGCGCTTTATGATGAGCGGAAACTTGGGATTGGGATTGGTTCTCGCGGGCTCAATCCGCAGACACAGACACTGTACTTGCCCGCAGACCAGAGGAATGCCGATACACAGATCAGGTTTGACCTCTCGTTACTTTCGAGTATGGATGAAGGCGAGTTGGTAGAACGGGTGAATCGATGGATTGATGGGGATACGAATTTTGACGGAGTTTTTGGCCTTGATGACGAACCTGAATCTCGGATGTATCTGATTCAGCCTTACACTGGGCAGTTGCAGGAGGTACTGCGATGAATCCAGGGACTCAAAAAGATTATTTCCGTCATGGTTTCTCGCTTATTGAGGTGCTGATTGCGATTCTTGTGTTGGCGATCGGTTTGCTTGGGCTTGGTGCGATTTTTCCTGCCGTGATTGCTGAGCAGCGCAATGCGTTTGCGGTGATCGAGGGTGAGAACGCTGCCCGCGCCGCTCAGGCATTGATTTCAAATCGTGAGCTTGTTGATTTTTCAATGATCAGTGAAGACTTCAATCGTCCGTTGCGAAGCGGCGTTGGTGGTGGTCCATCGAGTGCGCTTGGACTACCGCATTATTCGTATGAATGGGTTGTGCCTCAAGATGGGGTTTCGTATTACAACTGGAGTTCGCCGGTCCCGAGTATGTATGGTTTTGCGAATTTTTCGACGGGACTTTGGAGTTTCTATTCCAATGACAGTGGCCCTTCGATCAACCCGGACCTTGATATTGTCAAACTTAATCCGACGATCGCTCAGATACCGGTTTCGGCGAGGCTTTTTCCCCAGCCATACTCGGGTAAAGAGCCCAAATATGTGTGGGATATTGCGCTTCGACGCGAGCCCTCGGGTGATCGGTTGCAGGCGGCGATTTTTGTACGGCGGATTGATGCGCGGATTCGTGTGCCTAAGGGATTCTCGCTTAGCGATGTGCTCACCGGCGGGACTTCGGGGAATCCGCTTCCAACCGATCCGGTGCTCCCTGTTGCGATCGATGGCGGATCTGGACGCCCGGCGGTTGATGATGGTGTCAATCCAATGATGTTCTATGCAGCGATCCAAATGCTCGAAGTCGAGGTGCACGAAGAGCATCTCGATTGGCTTGTGTTCCCTGATGGACGCAATCCGATGATCGACACCTCGGTTGGATTTGCGACTCAGGTTGGGCAGAAGCTTGTTGACAACACCGGGGTGATACGCACGGTGGTGGGGTTGCCGAGTGTTGATGCGAATGATCCGCTCTTTGATGTGGTGACGGGGCAGGGGCGTGTGGTGGTGGTTGATCCCCCGTTTACACCTCAGCAGGCCGGGGGGCGTGAGACGGATGAGGCGCGATCGAATGCAATCCGAAATCTTACTGATCCTGCGTATGACTCGAAACGGGCGAGTTGGGTTCGACAGGTGATTTTCACGCCTCGAACGCCGGTGGCGATCCGTGTGGTGACTTTGGAGGAATCACGATGAACTCCAATCAATGCAATCGTTCCTTGGCCCGACGATCTGGTTTTGCGAGATCAGGGTTTACGATGGTCGAGATGATCGTGACAGTCGGCATTTTGATGGTTGTGGCTGCAGGGATTGCGACGATCTTCAGCTCGGTTGGTGACACGGTTTCCAAGGGACGCAAGCTCTCGGAGCTCAACCAGTTTGCTGCCAGGGTCGAGCGGATCATGCGCGAGGACTTTGAATCCATGACCCGTGATGGGTTCTTGGTAATTGTCAATCGCAATGCAAACTTCGGGCACGATGTGAAGCTCTTCCGAGGCGAGCAGACGAACATTGACGAAAATCTGTATCCGGGTTTCTCGGATGGTCCTGGACGGGTTCGGCGTTCGGATGAAATTATGTTTTTCACCCGAGGCGAGTATGAGACCGCCCGCCGTGCGATTTCGCCCGATATGATCGCGCGTTCGTCCGAAGCAGCCATTTACTATGGGCACGGGCAGAAGCGACGCCCTCAGCTTACCGGTTTCAATGGCATCAACAACTTCTTCTTCAACCCTGCGCCGTGGGATTCAAACTTTGATTTTGAAGGTGGGATCAATCAGGCCGGTGTAGGGATCACTTCGACCACGGGAACACTCAATCCCAACGAGTTTGCTCGTGATTGGTCGCTGCTGCGTCAGGTCACCCTTTTGAGCGCACCGATCGGGGAGTCTCGCGAGGTGCCTCGGGAGCTCTTTGGGTACAGCCGGGGGGTGGCGAGTCAGCGTGACTGGTTGATGGATTCTGATCGTCAGATCGCCCTTCAACCTGCGTCTCGGAGTATTTTCAACGCGCTGGGGTGGTCGGATCCTTCGCGTGTTGGGCCGGGGAGTACGGATCCGATTCGCTGGCTTGGGGATAATGCGGTTAATCAGCTTAATCTCAGGGAGTTGCCTCAGTATCGCGCCAGCGGGGTGGTTGATATTGTGACCGAGGATTTGGCGACGATTCGCGGGATGATTCAGGCCTTGCCGGTGAAGGTTTCGCCGTTTGATTATTCGTTCTTTGATGAAGGCAGCGGGTTTGGTGTGAACCTTGGAGCCGATGCGGTGGTGCAGGATCGCGACCAGTTCGCCTTCGGTTATTGGGAGACTCCTTCCGATGCCGACGCGGTGATTCCAGACCCGAAGGATGCTGACGAGTTGAATCTGACGGGGTTGGCATCACACCAAATGAATATGCGTCAATGGATGATCGATGCGCTCCCGAGTCGATGGGATATGAGTTTTACTCCGCCTCGACACCTTGCCGGTGTTCGGTACGAAGATATTCCGACGCGGATTCTGTATCCAGAGTCACAGTTTGAGGCATCGGATCGTGGCGATCTTCAACGGGCGTACGCTGAGGCACATCAAGAAATGCTTGGTTCGTCAATTTTTGTGCCTCGCTGTACAGAGTTTATTGTTGAATGGTCGTACGGGTTCTTGCAAGACTTTGCAAGTCCGGGTTCTCCGAACTATAAGAAAATGATCTGGTATGGGCTTGATCGGTATGTGGATTCGAATAACGATGGAGTTTTGAGCTCCGGAGGACCGAATCCTGACCAGCGTGCCGCGGTGCCGTATTCGCAGCGTGTGCTTGTTGGTGCTGCTGGGACGGACCCGGCGACAGGTCGTTCTCGGGAACTAGGGATGGATCCAAACTTGGTTGTTGGTGTGAATCGGCTTCCGGTTCTGGGTGGGCCGCCGCCGTTATCGCCGGATTATGTTGAGATCGCCACCTTTGGGTTTATGGATCCGGCAGGGACAGCGGTAATTGCGGATGATGTTGAGTGGCTCTGGCCCAAGTTTATCCGGATCACGATGAGTCTAGGAGACCCCGCCGATCCGGAGATCGAGCAGACTTACCAAGTGATCTTTGAACTCCCAGAGCATGAATGATCTGGGAGCAGGTCAGAGAAGAGTCAAGTCGAGGGGGATGAGCAGGCGATGGGAAATCGGTATGCACCATGCAGATGGATGATGGGCCGAGAAACACATGGCACAACGGTGCAGATCGCCCGGCGTAAGGATGAGGAGATAGATAGATATGAAAGTCGAACAATCAACCACACTACCCGTCTTTGATGCCCGCATTCATGCGTGTGCTTTGTCACCGCGTTCGGTTCCATCGCGCAAGGGGTCTGCGCTGTTGATTGTGATTGGAACGCTTGCGTTGATGGCTGTCTTCGCTGCGGTGTATATCTCCGTCGGGCGGACTGATCGCAGGGCAGCCAATGCAATCAAGGCCCGCAATACCCAAGAGCATGTTGCACAGAACTTTGCCGAATCATTAGGCACAATCATTGGGAATGATCGACTCGACGCTTGGGTGCAATGGAACGGCGTGAACCCGACAGACCCATTCGGGCGGCGCGAAGTGACCGATGCGCCATATACGGATTGGACGCGTCGATCGGAGTCGTTCTTTACTGATGGGCGTGATTTGTTTACCCCGGTCGGTGGGCCGTTCTCGATCCAGAATTTGAATCAGGCCAATGATTTCAGTGTTGCGTCCGATCCGTGGTTGGCCTCGACGACGCCGGTGTATCTTGGGAATCCAGGCAATGCGAGCGCTGGCATTACGGAGAGGCCGTTCTCGACTTATCTGCCTTTTGATACGAACTATCCCAACGCCAAGAACTTCCTCGACAATCGGGACTGGCTTCAGATATCGAACTTTGCGCCTGATGGTCGCTTTGTGAATCTGGTGAATCTGCGCCCCAATAGCTATTCGGGATTTGGGCCAGTTGATGGTGATATTGGAGGGTTTCATGCCCAATCGGGCATAGGAGTTTCGGAAGACCCGACTGATGGTCGCCGAATTCGCCGGATGAGCAATTATCTTTCACTTTGGAGAATGGCCGATCCAAATGATCCTGAATCATTGATCCAAACCCAGGACCCAACCGATGGCGGTTTTATCTGGTTCCCGGGACAGGATCAAAATAATCCGGAGACAGGGATTCTGCCTATTGACGAGATCGCCAATACGCCTGCGGTGTGGACGATGTATCAGCGGTTTATGTATATGCCGATGAATCAACCGTTCCAGACACTCAATCGCAACGGGGAGGGTTCGAGCTGGGCGGATCCAGACTATCCGGCGTATCAGTACGCCGATGCCGATGGCGATGGGATGGCGGATTCGCGTTGGTTCGAGATGACGGCTGCGCGGGATGCAAACCAAGGAACTTCAGATCAAACCCGCACAGACATCGAGGTGCTTTACGATCGTAAGGACTATCGGTATTTCCTTGCCGCCCGGGCGGTGGATTTGTCTTCGATGGTGAATGTGAATACAGCGACGGATTTGCTGGTTCCACCGACGAAGGAGTATCCTCTTGGTCTGACTCCCGCCGATATTGATCTGCGCCGACTTTTGACGATGCAGGATGCTGCAGGCGATTACACCGCCAACAACACGCACCACTTACCATTGTCCTATGCGCAGCTGCACCGCCCTTATATTGGTGAGGTTGGTGTTGAGCCTCGGTTTGGTCCCTGGACACCTGCTGATGCCACAGGGTGGGAACAACGCAACCTGAACCGGAATGTGACGGACTACTGGCTTTACAAACATGAATATGATCGAGCTTCTCCGGGTGGATCGGGTGATCTGAGAAATCTTGAGGGGAGTTCGACTTCGATGCTTGTGGGGCGTTATGCCTACGACGCGCTCCGACAGGGGATTATGCTCGGGAGTTCGCTCTCGGGGGAGTATGAAGGGTTTGATTACGCCTATCAAACTCCCAGCGCACGTCGGGACTTGTTGCAATACGAGCGCGATCCGACAGATGTCGGGATGGTCCCCGCGCAGATCACCCCCGAGCGGCGGATCGAACAATATCGCCAAGTGGGAAGTCTTGATCCGACCAATCTGGGGACTTCGTGGGCGCGGGAGGCAGACTTTGGTTCAGGGCTTTATGGCATGGATGATCTGGTCGAGCTTTTGACCTTCCACGGGCTCAACGATCCCGAGGTCACGACCCGGCTCGAACGGGTAACGACCGGGCGATACAGGAGTCCCAACGATGATGCGCTCCAGACCAAGAGGTTTGGCCCTTTGATGAGCAATCGACCATTGTCACTCGATCGCCAACAGCACGGGATGGCGCTGATTGATATCAATAGGGACCCCAGCACCCCACCGAGTGCAGATGACCGTGAGCTCCGCGCACCCACCGGGCGTGTTTCGTTCAACTCGATGGCCCATAATGCGCTTACGCCTCGCAATAAGCTTACGACGGTCAGTGGGGCGGTGCCTTTGGCTCCCACGGAGTTTATAGAGGATCCATCAACGCCTGAGGCATTGACTCTGCTCTCGGTGCCGGGGGATCTCGAGGGGATGCTTTCGAATGCCAATGAGCTCTTCGGGGTATATTCGAGTGCCTTGGCCGGAGAACTTGATACACCTGGGCGTTTTTTTGCCGACCCTACATATTGGCCTACGGATGTGAACACTCACCAGAATCTGCTTACCTCGACACTTTTTTACGGGCATCGTGGACCAGAGTTGGCGCTGCGTATCGCGGCCCACACCACGGTGAATATGAACGACATGATGGATAGTGATACTGCCCCGACCATCGCCACACTGCTCGTTGACGGGAGTGATCGGGGACAAGTTGTTCGTGATTATTTCAACAACGACCTGGCGTCGGGCGGGAGCTTTGATCCACTCACGGATCCCGAGTATGTGCTCTATCCGGGGATTGCCGACGGGAATCTTTTTGATCCGGGGGTGAATGTCTTGCCCAATGGCAGCCTTCCTGAGAAGCGTCAGGCGGTGAATGTCTTCGGGCTGGAAGCAATGCCGGTGCTGACCGAAGTTTCAGTGCTTTATGCTTATACCGATGCGTCAGATCAAGGAGCGGGAGGTGATAGGGACTATTTCGACACCACTCCGATTCTGCGGGATTTCGCTGGGCAGTTGCGGGTGATCTATCCGCCTCGTGAGGAGATTGATGAAATTTCGATCAATGGGGATGTGTCGCCGGGGAACGCCGACTTCTTGATCCAAGTGCTTGCGTTCCAGCTGCACAATCCATACGACCAAGATATCAGTTTGGGTGGATCCGATCACAGCGGGACGCCTTTGGGGAATGATGACCCACTGACTCGTCAGCGGGCGTACCAAAACGAAGAAAATGCGATTGATCCGGCATCAAACTATCAATTTGATTACTACATCGAGTTTGCCGGCCGTTTTTTCAAACTGGCCAAATACATCGAGTGGTATCCCACAGAGAATAATGCTGAAAACTACACACTGAGTGATGCGAGTTCTGCTGCATATATCTCCGGCTCTGTTCCGAATCCAGTGTTGGATTTCCCCAATGGACATGCCCGGATGGATCCAGGGACGCAGACATCGGCCGGGGCGATCCCCGGTGTCTATACCGGACAGGCACTCTACAGCGACTTCATCACGCGCAATGTCGTACTTCGAGCGGGCGAAACGCGTGTGTTTTATGTGATTGCCGACCGACGGTTCGATGATGCCACGCCGGGCATTTTGACCGATGGTTCAAATCCTGACGACCGATGGGCAAGATTACTCGATGCGTGGGAAGCCGGAATTCCTGCCGGGTTTACAAATCTTGGGATCAATAACGATCGGGATCTCGATGGTCTTCCCGATGGTCCATTTGGTGATCCACGCGGATGGACAGGACCTGCTGAGCAATGGGTCGAGCATCAATTCCGCGTCATGAATGGGGGAACGGGTCTTGACCCGGTGATGATGATGGAGTTTGACCCGCGAGACGGGAAACTGCTCAACGAGACAAACTTCGAAGACCTCACGACGCCGGGCCCATCGCCCTTGTTCCCGGCTCCGATTCTCGGGCGTACAGATGCGCTTGAGGTTCGGCTTTGGAAGAAGATCGTCACCCGGGGCGAGGAAACGGTTGAGCCCACCTCGCCTGATCTTCCCAATCCGACTATGCGGAATCTGATCGAGAATGATTTGCTTGTTGATCGGATGGTGCTTGGAGAATCACTTGCCTCACCAATTGCTTCAGGAGATTTTAAGATTGCAGACACCGTCTCGTATCGTGAAGATTTTCCTGATCCAGGATCGGCAATGGACACGATGGGGGTCCGCAACGACAACACCGGCGTGACGATTGCGGCGTGGAAAACCAACCGCCGGGCCGACAGTGACACGCTCGAGCCGCCTTCAGTCGGTGAGGTTGTGCCTTGGATGCTTCGTTCGTCGGCCACTCCGGGGATCACTCGTCAGAGCTTGGTGAGTTTTCTCACCGGCACACCAGTTGCGAGTGATATCTTTGATGGCGATAACTTGTCCGACCCGGCCGAATCGGTCACGATCGCAGGGGACTTTGAAATCACCCAATCGCTTCTCGCATTTTTCAATCTTTCATCATCGCGCGGGGCCAACGCCATTATCCAAACGATCGCCTTGGCGCCCTATCTCAAGAGTGATGTGACCGCGCAGGCATTTGTCGAAGACGATGCAGGGAATGATTCGGCGAGCAAGTTCCCCCCTTTGATCCTGTCGGTGCAAGACTCCGCCCAAAGGATTGTTCCTGAAATCCTCGTGAATGGTGCAACCATCAAAGACAACCCACGCCTGGCGGATTTGCTTTTGGCCTGGGGGATCGGCCCTGCATTCTCGCCGAGCCCTGCTCGGGCAAACAGGCTCGATTATGTTCCCGAGGAATGGATGACCGGGCCAGAATCCATGGCAACGGCATTGGGAGTGAATGAACCCAATCCCACGGGCCCATTGTTCGATGAGATCGACAGCATCTGGAAAGACACTTACGATCTTGCCAGTGAGGATGTTGTCCTCGATAATGGGCACCTGGCGATTGATAACTTCGTGTCATATGTGAATACAGATCTCAATGTCCCGCCGACCTTTGATCCGGTGGTCGATATCCCGCGTGGAACCGGTGTGCCAATGGCCCTTGGGGTGATCGACCATGCGCGGGCGATTGCGCCGATTGCCCGGGTTTCAGACCCGACAACTCCGACACCGGATGAATTCCTCGAGATTGCACTAGGGCGGGCGACCTTTGGGACGGTAAACATCAACACCGCCCCGATCGAGGTGCTGCGCTTGCTCCCAGGGCTCACACCGAGTCGGGCATCGTACTTCAATGGCGGCTCGCTCACCAATGAGTGGTGGGGCAAAGACTTTACTGCAACCAGGTTGCCTAGGTTGACCAATCCAGCGCTTGGATCGGGAACGATTGATGATATGGTCGACAATCCCGATGTGGCCGCCGCGATTATCGCCTACCGGGATCGGACCTATGGCATCCCGAATACGGCAGCTCGGCCTGAACCATATGGGTTGACCTTCTACGACAACGCACCGATGAATCTGGGTCCAACCGATCCGCTGTTGTTTGCCAACAACATGCGCGGCGAGTACCCCTTGGTCACGCCGTTGCCTGCGACTTCAAATGCCCCCGTCGATCGCAGCGCGATGACCGGGATCGACGGTATCCGTCCAACGCCTGGGTTTGGTTCATTGGGTGAGTTGCTCGCGGTGCGGGTTGATCCGAACTTTGAAGCGATCGATTTGGCCCGTTGGAACACCCTGAGGCACCTTTCGATCCAGCAGTATGGGTTCGACAATGAGGCATCGGGGATCGAGTCGGATGTGACGATCATGTCGCAGCTCTTTGGCGGCACCGCTACGGGGACGACCATAGACGACTACGCCGAGCGGATTTCGATGGCCAATTCGGTCCTCAATACGATCTCGGTGCGATCAGATTATTTTGCGGTCTGGTTTGTGCTCCATGGGTACCAAGAGTCAGATGTGAAGAATCTTCGCCCGGAGGATCCGCTGGTGCCTTCGATTAAGAAACGCTTCTTGATGGTGGTGGATCGGACGAATGTGATCGAGCCGGGCGATAAGCCCAAGATTCTGGTCTTCAAGGAGCTCCCATACTGAGGAGGCCTATGAATTTGCTGGATCAGGAGGCGAGATTTACCGATAGGCGGGCTACAGTAGTATCCGCGACAGGGTGTAGCTCAGCTTGGTAGAGCGTCTGGTTTGGGACCAGAAGGTCGCAGGTTCAAATCCTGTCTCCCTGACTTTTCTTCAAAATCGGCCCTTCGGCAAGAATGTCGAAGGGCTTTCTCTTTGTCAGGGCGAGACTTACGGGGCTCAAGGTACGGTTCGAACTCACGCAGTCGAGAATCTCCCGCCGAACGGCAAAGTTCGAACCGCGCCAGATATCGACCAAGTTCTGGCTGAAATCAAACACGGCCAACGCGGCTTGGGCTTGGGCGTTCGCTGATGATCGTGTGCTCACCGCACCTGCATCTACTGCCCGGAATCAGACGATTACCTCTGTGGGCGGGCAGACGAGTGGAGGTGGGCGATTTTGAGTTGGTGATTTTCTTGGGTGATATGCGTGAGTTCCTTCTTGTTGTTGTTGTTGTTGTTGTGAGGGATACGAGGCCTGAAAATCTCCTTCGCCCTTTGGGTCAAAGAAGGGCACCGGAGTGTGAGATCATCACTGAAAACTGGGGGAGTAGTTGCATCCCTGCACACGGTGAGCTGGTACCATGTGGCAATACGAACAACTCGTGGACCGGGCTTATCGTCTCGGCACGCTTTATGGAGAATCGACCAATGAGAATGCTATCGACTGTGCTTGTGCTTGCTGGATTGGCCGCAATTGGGCTTGCTGAACCGCCGGCGACGGAGGTTCGCCCGGTGACGGAGACAATTCATGGAGACACGGTGACAGACAACTATCGGTGGCTTGAAGGGGACAACTCAGATCCGGAGAACATGGGGCTGATGACCAAAGAAGTCGCAGCATGGACGGATGCACAGAATGCTTATACGCGCAGTGTGCTCGATGGGCTGCCAGGACGCAAGACGCTTGAGGAGCGGTTGCGGGAATTGATGGAAGTGCCTCGGATTGGGTCGCCGAGTGTGTATGGGAATCGGTATTTTTTCTCGAAGCGCGAAGGGGCGCAGCCTCAGAGTGTGCGGTATGTGCGCGATGGGCTCGATGGGGATGATCGGGTCTTGCTCGATCCACAGGCGATTGATCCAACGGGGTTGACGACCGTATCGTGGATCGCGCCCAATAGGGATGGGGCGTTGATGGCCTTTGGGATGTACCGCTCAGGCGATGAGAACTCAACGCTGTATCTGATGGATGTGGACAGCGGCGAGTGGTTGGCCGATGTGATCCCCGGGAAGGTGAATTTTTCACAGTGGCTTGCTGATGGGTCGGGATTCTTTTACGAGCGGCTCGAAGACCTTGATGATGCGTATTCATCGGTGTTCAAATTGCACAAAATCGGGACGCACCATCGTGAGGATGCGGTATTGTTTCGTCAGAAGGACATCGAGTTTTTCTATGGCGATCTGAATAAGACGGCGGAGGAACTCGAAGCGTTGAAGACCACTTGGGGACCCTTTGGGATGCCTTCGAAGGATGGTCGTTGGTTGGTCATTGGATATTGGACCGGAACGGCGGGGATTGATCTGTGGGTTGCAGATCTCGATGCATGGTTTCGAACGGGCGAACTGGATTTAAAGGCAATGGTGATCGGAAAGATGGGGCGCATGGGTGGGGCGCACTTCGATGGCGATCGGCTGATTATGCAGCATTCGTTCGATGCACCCAATGGTGTGGTATCCTCGATTGATCTGACGAATCCGGGCTTTGAGCATTGGCAGACGCTTGTTCCGGCGAATGAAAACCGAGTGATTGATGGCGTGTCGTTTGCTCGCGGAATTATTGCAGTGGATTATCTGGAGAATGCGAAAACCCGCATCGCGTTGTTCAACTTTGCAGGTGATTCGCTTGGGGATTTGGAGCTTCCTGGGATTGGGTCGGCGGGGTTATCCGTGGCCGATGATCGGACTGATGGATTCTTGAGCTTTACGAGTTACAACATGCCGAGCAGTATTTACCATGTTGATCTGGCGACGGGCGAACGGGAACTGTGGGCACGCCCGGATATCCCAGTCGATCCATCGCAGATCGAGGTTTCACAGGTGTGGTACGATTCGAAGGATGGGACACCGATTTCGATGTTTTTGGTGCACAAGAAAGGACTTCAACTCGATGGGAAAAACCCGACGATTTTGTACGGATATGGTGGATTTGATATTTCGATGACCCCTTACTTTTCTTCAACGATGTTCCCATGGTATGAGAAGGGTGGGGTATATGCAGTCGCCAATCTTCGCGGAGGTGGGGAGTATGGCAATGCATGGCATGAAGCAGGTATGCTCGAACACAAGCAAAATGTGTTTGATGATTTTATTGCTGCAGGCGAATGGCTGATTGACAATGGGTATACGAACCCGGATCAACTCGGAATTGCGGGTGGATCGAATGGCGGGTTGCTTACCGGAGCAGTGGTTGTCCAGCGTCCAGATTTGTTTAGCGCAGTGATCTCGGGAGTACCGTTGTTGGATATGCTGCGGTACCAAAACTTCCTGATGGCGCGGTACTGGGTACCGGAGTATGGGTCGGCAGAGGATGCGAGCCAGTATGCTTATCTTAAAAAATATTCGCCATACCAAAATGTCAAGCCAGGTGTGAAATATCCAGCGATGCTGATTACTGCGGGTGAAAATGACACACGGGTACACCCATTGCATGCCCGAAAAATGGCAGCGATTATGCAGGCATCGACGGGATCGGATCAAGAGGCCGAGCCGATTCTGCTATGGGTTGATCGTGATGCTGGGCATGGCGGCGGGAAGCCTTTGCATCTGCGGATTCGTGATATTGCAGATCAGCGAATATTTATGATGTGGCAGCTCGGGATGCTCGACGACGAGTAAATGAAATCTTGAAAATGAAGATCGGCGGGGATCCACCAGATGCCCGCTTTTTTATTGGTGATTGAGCTATTCTTGTGGATGGACCGAGCGGATGTGGTGATTGTGGGGGGCGGGGCAGCAGGGTTGATGACTGCAATCTGGGCGGCGAGGTCATGTATTGATTCGCGAATCATTGTGGTCGATGGGGCCAAGATGATTGGGGCGAAGATTCTTGTGGCGGGTGGCGGGCGGTGCAATGTGACGCATGAGAAAGTGTTGCCAAAGGATTACGCGGGGGGATCGCGGAACATAATTAAAAAGGTGCTCAAGGCATGGTCGGCGAGTGATACGATTCAGTTCTTTGAAGAGCTGGGAGTTGAACTCAAGTGCGAGGATACTGGCAAGATGTTTCCGGTAACGGATTCATCGAAGACCGTGCTCAATGCCTTGCTGCGCGAATGCGATCGGGTGGGGGTGGAGATTGTGCATCCTTGGCGGGTGAAAACAATCGAGCGAGATGGAGATGGGTTTGTGGTGCGATCGAGTGAGGACACGATCAAAACACCACGGGTGGTCATTGCGACAGGAGGGATGGCGTTGCCTAAATCTGGCTCAGATGGTGAGGGGTATCGGATTGTGAAAGCGTTGGGGCATTCGGTGACGGAGCGGGTTGCGCCTGCGCTGGTGCCGATGATGGTGGCAAGTGAGTCAAAGTGGATCACGGAGTTATCAGGCATTGCCGCACCGGTGTCGATCGAGGTTCGTTCGGGGAGTGGCAAGCGGATCGCACGGTTTGCGAATGATGTGTTGTGTACACACTTTGGATTATCCGGGCCGGGCGCTTTGGATGTGAGCCGGTGGTACTTTGATGCGAAGTTGGATGATCCCAAAGCCAAACTGATAATGAGTTGGGTGGGCGAAAGTTCATTTGATATGTGGGATGCAAAGCTGCAGAATATTGGCAAGCGGACGGTCGGAGGGTATCTGCGATCGGTGATTCCGGATCGACTGGGAAAGATGCTGTGCAAACGGTGTGGAATCGATCCGGCATCGGCCGGTCATGCAATGACGCGGGATCAACGCCGGGCGCTGGCGCATATATTGGTCGAATGCGAGATTGAGATCGCGGGGAATCGTGGGTTTACGCACGCCGAGGTGACCGCGGGGGGTGTGCCTCTTGATGAGGTGAATGTTTCGACGATGCACAGCCGAGTGTGCGAGGGGCTTTGGATCGTGGGGGAAATTTTGAATGTCGATGGGCGGATCGGGGGGTTTAATTTTCAATGGGCATGGAGCAATGGGTATATTGCAGGGCGAGCGATTGGGGAATCGATTTAGATCGGTTGGGCTGCGAGGGTTTCAATCGTATCGAGGAAGCGGTCGATTTGAGATTCAGTGGTGCCCGAGCCTGGAGAGACGCGAATGCCCCCTACGGTGCAGGTGCCGATGGCGTCATGAAGGAGGGGGGCGCAGTGAATACCGCCTCGGACTGCGATGTTGTGGTCTTGATCGAGCTTGACCATAACCTGACGGGCATTGTGCCCATCGAGATTGAAGAGGATGACAGGAGTTCTCCCTTTGATGGTAGGGAGTCCAAAGATGGTGATGCCCGCGATGGATTGGAGTCCTTCGAGGATGCGCTGGGTCATGGCCATTTCGTGCTGGTGGACCTGGTCGGAGAGTGCGTCGATGGCAGCATTGAGCCCGGCAAAACCGACAGCATTGGAGGTGCCCGCTTCGAGGGCATCGGGGAGATTGGTGGGCATTTCGAGCCCGGGTGCCATCGAGCCGGTGCCGCCTCGGCGTTGGCAGAAGATGCGAGCGTGATCACAGTTGCGGGGGTGCGGATATGCCCGTGGCCCGACATAGAGTGCGCCGGTGCCGGTTGGGCCTCGGAGTCCTTTGTGACCGGCAAGGGCGAGCAAGTCGATATCCCAAGCTTGAACATCAATCGGGAAGTGTCCGGCAGTCTGAGCCGCATCGACAAGAACAAGGGTGTTTTCGTTTTTGGTGCGGACGATTTTGATGGTGCGTTCGATGTCCTGGATGGTGCCAAGAACATTCGAAGCGTGGGAGAGAGTGAAGAGGATGGTATGCTGAGTGATGGCGTCGGTGATTGCTTGAGGATCGACCAAGCCTTGAGCATCGCAGGGAATAATGGTCAAGTCGATAAGGTTGTTCGATGCGTAGCAGTGGAGTGTACGGAGGACGGCATTGTGCTCGATGGCAGTGGTGATGACATGGAACCGGGTTTGGTTGGGGAACGATTGCATGGCACTGCGGAGCACGCCATGGATGGCGAGGTTGAGCGCGTCGGTGCATCCATGGGTGAGGATGATGCGTTCTGGAGCTGGTGCATGGACGAGGTTGGCGAGTTTCTCGCGCGCGTGTTCGAGAACCTGAGACGCTTTTCGTGAAAGTGTGTGCCCGCCTCGCCCCGGGTTACCAGCTTTGGTTGCAAGAAAATCAACCATTGCAGCCCCGACAGCATCGGGTTTGGGCCAACTCGTTGCAGCGTTATCCAGATAAATGATCTCGTTTCCCATACGAGCAGAGTATATCCTATAGGTGCGGTGCTGAGCGACCAATATTGGCAGGATTGACAAGGAGAATAACGATGTTGATGAGATTGATTTATGATGAATCGTTGGCACAGGGGGCCTATCTGATCGGATGTCAGAAAACAGGCGAAGCGATCATCATCGACCCCGAACGGGATATTGATCGGTACATTGCATTGGCTCAGAAGCACGGGCTGACGATTGTTGCAGCAACCGAGACACACATGCATGCGGACTTCCTCTCGGGGGTACGCGAGTTCTGTGAGCAGACCGATGCCAAGGCATATCTCTCGGATGAGGGTGGGCAAGACTGGGACTATGTTTGGGTTAGGGGCACAGACAGCAAAGGGCAACCTTACAACCATCAACTCGTCAAAGATGGTGATGTCATTATGATCGGGAATATCCAGATCAGGATTTTGCACACCCCTGGGCATACAGCCGAGCATATCTGCTTCGAGATTACAGATCAAGGCGGTGGTGCAGATGCGCCGATGGGGATTGTGACGGGCGACTTTATTTTTGTCGGCGATGTGGGACGTCCGGACTTGCTCGAATCGGCAGCGGGAATGGTCGGGGTAATGGAGCCAAGCGCTCGTCGGCTTGGTGAATCGCTTCGTCAATTTTCGGCCCAACCTGATTATCTTCAGATTTGGCCTGGGCACGGTTCGGGGAGTGTGTGCGGCAAGGCGCTCGGTGCGGTGTTTCAGACAACGGTTGGATATGAACGCAGATTCAACGAAGCGTTCAAACAGGCAGCGGATGCGGATGCATTCGTCGAATCGATTCTTTCGGGTCAGCCCGAGCCGCCGTATTATTTTGCGAGGATGAAACGGGACAATCGCCAAGGGCCTCCAATTCTTGGTGCATTGCCAATGCCATCGAACTGTTCTGTGAGTGGGATTCCTGCCGACGCTGCGATTATTGATACGCGTCCATGGGATGAGTTTCGGCGTGGGCACCTTCCGGGTTCGTACAGTATCGTACTTGAACAGTTTTTCTCGACAGTGGCCGGGGCGTTTATCGAGCACGATCAGAAAATTGTATTGATCGCCGAGGCATGTGATGTTGAGCAAGCGGTTCGAATGCTTGTACGGATCGGGCTTGATCGTGTGGTGGGCTGGGTTGATCCTAGTGAGGTTGCAGGCGTTGATGAATTGCTGGTAGCTGATGAAGTGGATGTGGCCACAGTCAAAGGCATGGATGGGGCGGTGATTCTTGATGTGCGTAACTCATCGGAGTTTGACGAGGGACATATTCCCGGTGCGATCCAAGTTCCGTATCTTCAACTGAACAAACGACTTGACGAGGTACCAATGGGGTCGCCGATCTTTGTTCATTGTAAAACCGGGTTCCGATCAGCACGAGCGGTTTCGTATCTTAACAAACAGGGATTCAATGCAATGAATGTGGCTGGTGGATTCATGGCATGGGAGGAGGCCGGGTATCCGACCGAAAAGCCAGAATCAGTTTGCAGATGATGGGGTAATGACGATGATTTCACCGACGATGGGTTCAAGGATGGCATCAGTTTTTTCGGCAGCGATCTGGAGCAAGCGGCGCATCGGTTCGTCGATTGGCTCGTCGGAGAGTTCAAAGGTCGAGTGGTGAATCGGGAACATGAGCCGAGCGTCGAGCCCTTGGAACATATTCCATGCCTGCTCGGGCGTGGCGTGCATGTGATCCCAAGGGTCGTAGGCGCCGATGCCGAAAACGGCAAGGTCGATCGTGTCAAGCCTTTCATAGGCCTTTGTCTCAGCGGTGTCCCCAGCGAAAAGGACACGCTGGGATGAAGATTCAACCAGGTAGGAGTTGACGCCTCTTCGGCGATCAAAGAGCACGCGAGCCCCCCAATGTTTAGGTTCGATGGCGGTAACGGTGAGGGTGTCAAGTTTGGTTGATGAGCCGGGGCTTAGCTCGATGATCCGTTCGAACCCCGCGGGGACGAGTTTGGCACATCGACGGGGGACGATGACGGTGGTGGTGTCGGACCGCATTGCCTCGAGGGTGGGTTTGTCGAGATGGTCGAAATGGGCGTGAGTGATAAGGAGCAGGTTGGTGCCGATGAGGGATTCGGGCGAGACGGGTGCGGGTGTGAGGCGGGGGATGCCGATGGTTTTGTTTTTGATGCGCATTCCGATGCGTTGGGAGAGGACCGGATCGACCGCGACCGTCACATCATCTATTTGAGCGAGGACGGATCCATGCCCGAGCCAGAGAATGGCGAGGTTATGATGGGCCAGTTCGTGAAGGATTTGGGGGAGATGGATAGGCTCGTTGGGATTGGTTGTGGATTTGAGTGATTCATAGATAGCTCGGGGATATCGGCGGAATCCAGATTTGACGGCGCGGGCTGTTCGGCGGAGCTTGGGGGCTCGTTGAGGATTGGGTCTTGGCGAAATGGTCATGGGCTCGGTGGGATTCTACGCAACGGGATGTATGTTGGTTCGGTATGATGTTCTATAGAGACGATGCACCATGGATGAACGCTCCTATGCCCGAGACTACATTTTCGATTCCGACACTACTTGCTGGGTTGATGGTTGCGCTGCATTGGATGATTGTGATCGGGCTCGGGCTTCGGATTATTCTCAAACGCAGGCCTACGGGTGTGTCATTGGCGTGGTTGTTGGTGGTGGTGACGGTGCCGTTTGTTGGGGCGGTGTTATATCTATTTGTCGGAGAGCTCTGGTTGCCTCGTCGGCGGATCGGTCGATACACCGCGTTCAAGGAGGTGATTTCGGATCAAATCGAGCATATTGATGAGGCATGGGATATCAAGGGAGATCAACTCTCGATACTGGCGCGTTCGCTCAATGCACAGGCGAATAATCCACTCAAGATATCTGCGATTGGTGGGAATGCGATCGAGCTCTTCGATACGAGCACGCGGTGCATGTGTTCGATTGTCGATGAGATTGATAAAGCCCAGCTTTCGGTGTCGATGCTGTTTTACATCTGGGAGTCAGGCGGGGATGTGGATGATGTCGAGCGTGCATTGATTCGGGCTGCCGGGCGTGGGGTGGTGTGCCGAGTGATGGTCGATAGCGCGGGAAGCAAGCGGTTTTTACGAGGGAATTCAGTTTGTGAGCTACGCCAGGCCGGGGTAGAGGTGGTCGATACGCTGCCCGCGGGGATTTTGCGGGCATTGTTTGCACGGATTGATATCCGGAATCATCGCAAAATCATCACGATCGACCATCGGGTTGCGTATACGGGTTCGATGAATATGGTTGATCCTCGACTGTTTCGTCTGAAGAAGGGGGTAGGACGCTGGGTGGATGTGATGGCCCGTGTGCAAGGACCGGCTGCGAGGGTGTTGGATATAACGCTTCGTTTGGATTGGGCGGTGGAGTCTACCGATGATCCGCGGGAGGTCGGGGCATTGGGATTGGATCTGTCCATTGAGTCGGCGGGGGAGATTCCGTTGCAAGTCGTGCCTTCAGGGCCAGATCAGGGACCGCAGATTATTCACGATATGTTGTTGACGCTGATCTACACGGTGCAGAGGCGTTTAATTCTCACCACACCATATTTCATCCCCAGTGAAGCGATGCTCACCGCGCTCACGGCTGCTGCCAAAAGAGGCGTGTGCATTACGCTCGTGGTGCCGAAGAAAATTGATTCGATTCTTGTCCGCCATGCCTCGAAGGCCTATTTCGAGGATCTGCTTGATGCCGGGATTGAGATTTGTACCTATACCGGCGGATTGCTGCATGCCAAGACAGTGACGGCGGATGATGAGGTGGCGATGCTTGGGACGGTGAATATGGACAAACGGAGTTTCTGGATCAACTTTGAAGTCAGTCTCTTTGCATATGACGAGCAGGTGGTGACGGATCTTCGGCGTTTGCAGGGCGGATATATCGAAAAGTCCGAGCGGATCGACCCATCGGCATGGCGCAGGCGTCCCGTTATCTCACGGATTGTCCAAAATGGTGTCCAACTTTTGTCGCCGATTCTGTAAGACCTTGCTCATTACGGAGTTGAGGTTCGCCCAGAGAGTGCGACGGAGGTGTCTGAGGATTCAAAGTCTAATTCGGTGATCGGAAGACTCAAGGCAGATACTATCTGGAATGCCTTGCAGCCCCTTTATTTCAAACAAAATCGTCACCCATAGCCAATTGATGGAGATTCGAGACGCGTTGCGCGACGAAGGACTCAGGCTGGTGCAGTGTCATGGATGCTTTGATATTGTCCATCCGGGGCATATTCGGCATCTTCAGTTTGCTGCTTCACAGGGTGATCGGTTGGTAGTGTCGGTGACCGCCGATGCCTATGTAAACAAAGGGCCCGACCAGCCGATGTTTCCCCATGACTTACGGGCGGAAAACCTTGCAGCCCTTGCGTTCGTCGATTGGGTGTATATCCACCACGAATCAACTGCGGTGAACCTGCTCGGGGAAATCAAACCTGATATTTATATCAAGGGCGCAGAGTACGCCTCGAAGCATGACCAGCGGTTTGCTGACGAGCGCGATGTGGTTGAATCGAACCACGGGCGAGTTGTTTTTTCGAGTGGCGATGTTGTTTTTTCTTCCACCTCGATTGTCGAGTCGATCCAGAAGACCTCTCGGGCTGACCCCGATATTGCGCAACTGGCCCAACTTGCCCAGCAACATGATCTCTCGACTTCATGTATTGCCCGTATCCTTAATGAGGCCAAGGGCAAGCGGGTTGTGGTGGTGGGCGAGACGATACTTGACACCTACAACCATTGCCAATGGCCTGAGATTGCTGAGGAGCATCCGATGCTCTCGCTTCGTCCGATTTCATCCGAGCAGTTCGATGGCGGGGCGGCGATTGTTGCTCAGCACCTGGCGGCGATAGGGATGCGATCAGTGCTTTGCACGCCGATATCGAGTCGGTTCGATGCGCAGCTTTTGATGGAGCGGATGGATGTCATGGGTGTCGAAGTGCTCCCGATCATGGTCGAAACACCCATGCCTGAGAAGCAGCGGTTTCTCGTTGGGCGTGACAAGGTGATGAAGCTTGATTGCACGGAGCAACTTGTGCTTGATGACCAGCAGCGAGCACGAGTGGTCGATCAGGCGTGCTCGATTGATGGGCTCGATGGATTGGTGCTGACTGACTTTGGGCTTGGGTTGTTTGCCGATGGGCTGGCGGGGGTACTCTGCAATGCTTTGCGTGATCGTGTTGAGCTGATTGTGGGCGATGTTTCTGGGGTGCGGGCGAGTTTATTGTCGATGCGCCATGGCGATGTGCTTTGTCCAAGTGAAGCCGAGATGCGCCAGGCGATGAACGATCATCACTCAACGACGATTGAGCTCGCACATCGGCTTCTTGATCAGACAGAATCGCGGGCGGCCATCGTGACGCTCGGGCGTGATGGACTCGCGGTGGTGGCACCTGATGCTCAGGTTGTTGGGTTGCCTGCCCTTTCGCATGATCCTGTTGATGTACTTGGGTGCGGCGATGCACTTTTGGCGAGTCTATGCGCTTCGATGCTCGGCAACGGCGGACTTGTACAATCGGCTTATATAGGTTCGATTGCGGCAGCGATTGCCGGGTCGGTGATGGGTAATGTACCAGTGGGAGCTACCCAAATCATCGCACGCGGGCAACATCTTGGTGCTCAGTTTGCTCATTCCATGGCCCAGATCGGTCACAAATCGGCACGCTCGCAAGCGGAACAGCCGATCACCTGATACACTCTCCGTGATGCAGATCAGCTTTGTGATTCCAACCCGAAATCGTTCACACGAGCTGTGCTACACCCTCGAACAACTCCAAAGACTTCATCTCGATGAGCTCGGGGGGGCATCTGAGTTGGTGATCGTGGATAACGGGTCGGATATTCCGATGGATATGCCCAGGTCCTTGGAAAATGGGCTGGCAATCTCGCAAGTGATGCTTGGGGAGAACCACGGAGCAGGCGCTCGCAATGTCGGCGCTGAGCATGCTCGAGGCGAGTGGATCATCATGCTCGACGACGATTCCAATCTACGCTCAGGTCGTATTGGCCAATACCTCTCGCAGGTTGATCCCAAAATCGGTGCGGTCGGAGGCGAGATATTCCTCCCCGACGGGTCACATGAAGCAGGCGGATTGCCTGAGGTCGTGGTCGGGTGCGGATGCGCGATTCGCCGCGATGCGTTTCTTGAAGTTGGCGGCTATGACGCAAACTTCGGGTATTATGCGGAGGAGTATGACTTGTGCGCCAAATTGATCGCACGCGGGTATCAGATCTGTCATACGCGAGCATTCGTCTTTGAGCATCGCAAGAGCTCATCGGGCCGTGATATGAATGCGATTCTCTATCGGCTCGTCCGCAATAATGGGTGGGTGATCCAGAGATACGCTCCTGATGCATTGCTTGCCGATGCCCTCGCTGAAATGAAGAGTCGCTATGAACAAATTGCGATCAAAGAACAGGCGGCCGCAGGATATCGGCACGGTTTGGAAGAGCTCGGCCAGACGATTGGAGATCAGAAGCGTGACCCGCTTGATGCTGATGCGTGGGATCGTTTTGTGGGCAAGGCGGCGATGCGTTCCATGCTTGAACCTCGGTTACACCAACACGCTCTTGGTAATGTCATGCTCGTTGGGCCAATGCGTGGCAAGGGGCTCGAGCATATCCAAGCATTGATTGGAGATTGCGGAGTTCGGATTGTCGAGGTTGGTGGTAATGTCGAGGGGCTTCAAGTGATTGGCACACTTTCACCCGGACCCATGCTTGATGCGATGCTCTCCTTCCCTGAAGCGATTTGTCCTTGGATGATCGAGGATTTGATCGCCATCGGCTCGCAAGAGTAGGCGTATTCTGGTACACTCTCCCCTACCCGATGTGACGATGGAAGGAAACATGATGGCTGATCTGCGTGTTATTGTCAATGGACTCAAGTTACCCAATCCGTTTGTGATCGGCTCAGGCCCTCCCGGCACCAACGCCAATGTCATCGGAAAGGCCTTCGACGAAAACTGGGGAGCCGTGATCTGCAAAACCGTGAGCTTGGACGCCTCCAAGGTCGTCAATGTGGCCCCGCGATACGCCCGCATGAGAGCGACGGGAACCAAAGAAGTCATCGGATGGCAAAACATCGAACTGATCTCAGACCGCTCATTTGAGGTCTGGGAAGATGAGTTCAAAAAAATCAAAGACAAATACCCCGACCGAATTCTCATCGCCTCGATCATGGAAGAATACAAAAAAGATGCTTGGATCGAAATCATCCAACGATGCCAGGCCTGCGGCGTTGACGCCTTCGAACTCAACTTCTCCTGCCCCCACGGCATGCCCGAACGCAAAATGGGGGCCGCAATGGGACAAGACCCCGAACTCCTCGAAGAGGTCTGCACATGGGTCAATGGTGCAGCCACCGTCCCCGTCTGGGCCAAGATGACCCCCAACATCACCCACATCGAAGACCCAGCCAGAGCATCGCTCAAAGCCGGCTGTGAGGGCATCGCCGCGATCAATACGATCCTGAGCGTGATGGGTGTCAACCTCGACACGCTTCGCCCAGAGCCAACCGTTGAGGGGTATTCGGTTCCTGGTGGATACTCATGCAAAGCCGTGCGCCCGATCGCCCTGCGAATGGTCATGGAACTGGCCACCATGATGTACGGCAACGACACGCATGAAGGTGAATACAAAGACCGCTCACTCTCAGCCATCGGCGGAGTCGAAACCGGCGAAGACGCCGCGCAGTTTATCTTGCTTGGCGCATCAACCGTTCAGGTCTGCACCGGCGTGATGATCCACGGCTACAAAATGGCCGGACGCATGTGCGAAGAACTCAACGCCTTCATGGACAAACACAATTTCAAAACCATCGAAGATTTCAGAGGCCATTCGCTCAAATACTTTACAACCCACGCCGATCTGGTCCAACGACAAAAAAATGCCAAAGCCGAGAAAAAGGCCGCCAGAGAAGGCATGGTCACCAAAGACACCGCATGGGAAGGCGACAAGTTTGTCGAACAATCCGACAAACTCGTGTCCAACGACTGACCTCGGTAGAACGGGCTGGAAGCCGTTCTACCAAGGTAAATTAAAAGTGTGTCGGTTGGCGTTTGAGGAGTTGGCCTCGGCCGACCGTCCCAACAAACTCGCCATCGCGTGCCTGAACCTGGCCTCGAACAGTCACCACCGAAGCCCGCCCAGTCATCTCCCAACCCTCAAAGGCGTTGTAATCCACCTTGGACAAACTGGTTTCAACACTCAGCGTGTGCTTGGCATTCGGGTCATACACCACCAGATCCGCATCAGCCCCAACACTGATCGAACCCTTGCGTGGATACAACCCAAAGATCCGCGCGGCGTTGGTCGAACAGACATTGACAAAGGTATTGAGATCAATCTTCCCAGTCATCACACCAAAGGTATGAATCAAATCCACACGCTCTTGCACCGACGGAATCCCATTGGGAATCTTGGTGAACGCATCCTTCCCCATAATCTTTTGATCGCCAAAATTAAACGGCGCGTGATCAGTGCCGATGGTCGAGATGATGCCGGACTTGAGCCCGTTCCAGAGCGTGTCCTGATTTGATTTCTCCCGCAACGGCGGCGACATGACATACTTGGCACCCTCAAAATCGGATTTCTGGGCATAACTTTCATCGAGAACCAGATGCGGCGCGACGGCTTCGACCCAGATATTCACCCCTCGAAGTTGAGCATCAACCGCCGCCTGAACCGCGGGCGTACATGAAGTATGAACCGCATAAATATGAGCCCCGGTGAGTTCAGCAAAGGTCGCCAAATGATGCACCCCCTCGGCCTCGACACTGACCGGACGCGACGGCTCATGCCACTCTGGACCAGTCTTGCCTTCGGAGATGAGTTTGCTTTGCATCGCATCAATTGCGTCAGCGTTTTCGCAGTGGGCGGTGGTGATGACGCCAAGGTCTTTGGCCATTGTAAGCAAATCAAACAAGTCCGAATCGTCAAGATTCAATGCACCCTTGTAGGCCAAAAAGATTTTGAATGACACAATACCATGATCGGCGACGATTTGTTTGAGTTGGTCCTGAGCAAGATCGTCAAATCGAACCACCGCCATATGAAAGGTGTAATCGACAGCCGAACTTGGCGAAGCAAGATCATTCCATTCATGGAACGCCGCGAGTGGTTCGTCGTCAGGCCCGGGGCAAATCATTTCAATCAGCGTCGTTGTGCCGCCAACAAGGGCGGCCTTGGACGCAGATTCATGGTCATCAATCGCATTTGACCCCATAAATGGCAGGTGAACATGCACATGCGGATCAATAAAGCCCGGAAAAACATACTGGCCCACCGCGTCAATCACTTCTGTATCACTCGGAAGCGTCGAGGCATCAATCCCCGATTCAATCCGTGTGATGGTTTCGTCCTGACAATAAATATCCGCACAATAATCGTCAGTCGCGGTGATGATTCGACCATTTTTGATCAGCAGTGGCATCGGTATCCCCTTTATTTTGCGGCCTCAGTAAACGCCATATCCAACACACGAACCATGAAATCAACATCCTCGCGCGTAATACACATCGGCGGCTTGATCCGAAGCACATTGCCATACAGCCCGCCCTTGCCGATGAGCAAGCCAAGATTTTTGGCCCGTTCAAAAACATCAGCGCACATGGCCGATGCTGGCGTCTTGGTGAATCGATCTTCGACAAGTTCAACGCCGATCATGAGTCCCTTACCACGCACATCACCGATGCAGTCGTGGCGAGATTGCAGATCACGCAAGCCATCCATCAAGTAGCCGCCGATTTCAAGCGCACGCTTCTGAATGTTCTCGCTGAGGATAATGTCCAGCGTCGCATCGCACTGGGCCATGGAGACGGGGTTGCCGCCAAAGGTATTGAAGTGGAGTCGCTGGGCCATCGTCTGGGCGATGTCGGGGCGCGTCACGACCGCGCCACACGGAGCCCCGTTGCCCATGCCTTTGGCCATCGTCACAATGTCAGGCGTGACCCCCTGGTTCTCAAATCCCCAGAACTTGGTTCCGGTGCGACCGAATCCCGTCTGGACTTCATCAGAAATACACAAACCACCCGCATCGCGTACGGCCTTGTATACATGCTTCAAATAGCCCTCAGGCAGTTCGATGGTGCCGCCCACGCCTTGGATGGGCTCAGCGATAAAGGCAGCGATTTTGCCGGGTGTGCTGAACCGGATCACTTCATCGACATCAGCGGCGTACTTGGCACCGGAATCCGGATCGTCGTAGCCGAACGGACCTCGATACATATCAGGACACTTGGCATGATGAACCCCAAACCCCTGAGGCACAGGAGTTTTCCAGGTGTTGAGTGCCGTCAGTCCCATCGCGGTGGGGGACATGCCGTGGTAGGCGTTTCGGAGCGCGACGATGTCGTAATTGCCAGTAAACGCGCGGGCCATGAGCAAAGCAAGGTCGTTGGACTCGCTTCCTGAGTTGGTAAAATAGCACACCGACAAACCAGAGTCCTTCGGAAAAGTCGATGCGAGTTTCTTGGCATACTGGGCAATGTTGGGATGCAAATAGATCGTCGTCGTGTGTTGGAATCGTTCGTTCTGCTGGCGGATGGCTTCGATGACTTTGGGATGGCAGTGGCCGACTGAGACGGTGACGATGCCGGCGAATCCGTCGAGGTAGCGCTTTCCGGTTTCGTCGTAGAGGTATTGCATGGAACCTTCGACGATCATGACGGGATCTTGGTAATACATTAAAATCGCCGGCGAAAGAAACTCTTGTCGCATCGCCAGCGTTTCAGACTTTGATGGGCCTGCGTAAGGCGATGGGGTGTGGTCGTAGGTCGGCAGGGTTGGTGTGGTCATGATGATGTCCTGTGTGATGATTTGGATTGCATAAGGAAATAGTAGAGCACAACGGAGATGAGTACGCCGACGAACCAAGCGTAGGTGTAGATGGTGTCGAATATGGGTGGAAAAATGGGTTCGCCCAAGGCCGCATTGATGAACCCAGGGATGTTCGGAAGTACGGCGATGAAGAGAGCAATCATCGCTCGCCAGTTGACGCCCTTGAACTCGCCATCGGCTTTGTACAGTTCCTCGGTGTCGATGTTGGTTTTGCGAATAAGAAAATAATCGCAAAGCATAATCCCAACGATCGGCCCGATGAGGGCACTGTACCCAATGAGCCATGTAAAAATGTAGCCCTGCGTGTCACTGATGAGCCGCCAAGGCATGATGAGCACGCCGATGATGCAGGTGATAATCCCGCCAAGCCGAAAACTAATCTTGGTCGGAGAGATATTCGAGAACCCATTGGCCGGGGAAACAACATTGGCCGCCAGGTTGGTCGAAAGGGTGGCCAAGAGCAAGGCGAGCATCGAGATCACAACGACCGGCTTTGAGCCCATCCTTTCGACGAGTTTAACGGGATCCCAAATGGCTTCACCAAAGATGATGACCGTCGCGCCGGTGACGATGATGCCGATGAAACAAAAAAGAGTCATCGTCGGAGGCAAGCCGACAAACTGACCAACCGCTTGATCTTTTTGAGACTTGCAATAGCGGGTAAAATCAGGAATGTTCAAACTCAGCGTCGCCCAGAACCCAACCATCGCAGTGAGTTGAGGAAAAAAAACTTTCCAGAAATTCGAGCCCTCGGCGAAGTTGGTCTTTGAGATGAACAAATCGGTGGGGCGATCAACCTTGAACAACGCCCAAATCAAGAGTGCCACGCCCGAAGCAATCAGGAACGGGGCCGCCCATATTTCAAGCACCTTGATCGATTCGACACCCTTGAGAACGATCACAACATGGATCGCCCAAAAGGCAAGGAAGCAAGCGAACTGAGTTGCGGTAATGTCAAGAACAGGAAGAAGGTTAATGTCTTTGGTTGGATCGAACACCCCAAGCACACCAAGAATAGTGTAAAGAGCCGCCCCGCCGATCCAGGTCTGAATCCCAAACCAACCACACGCCACAAGTGAACGGGCGACCGACGGAATGTGGGCACCGTTGATCCCGAAACTCGCCCGAACCAAAACCGGAAAAGGCACGCCCAACTTCGTCCCGGCGTGACCATTGAGAATCATCGGCACCAGCACAATCATGTTCCCCGCCATGACAGTGAGCGTCGCCTGCCACCAGTTCATGCCAAGTTTGACCATGCCCGCAGCAAGCATATAGGTCGGAATACACACCGCCATCCCGATCCAAAGGGCGGCGATATTCCACGAACTCCAGGTGCGATCTTCGATCGCTACGGGTGCCAGATCAGCATTGATGAGCGGGTTGTTTTGGGCGTTGTCCATTAGATATCAGTGAGTGAGCCATACGATTCAGGCCTGCGATCACGGAAGAACTGCCAGGTATCACGCACCTCTCGAATCATGTCGAGATCAAGGTCGGCGATGACGACTTCGTCATTGTCGCGTGAACCCTCGACGATGATTTGGCCTCGCGGGTTGCAGAAGTAGGACTGTCCATAAAACTTACCGATGTTCCAAGGCGATTCGGTACCAACACGGTTGATCGCGCCGACGAAGTATTGATTGGCCACCGCATGGGCCGGCTGCTCAAGTTTCCAAAGGTATTCACTCAATCCAGCAACGGTCGCCGACGGATTGAACACGATCTCTGCGCCGTTGAGTCCCAAAGCACGAGCGCCTTCGGGGAAGTGGCGGTCATAGCAGATGTAGACGCCGATCTTGCCGAAGATGGTGTCAAAAACGGGGTAGCCCCCATTGCCCGGCTTGAAGTAAAACTTCTCCCAGAATCCGGGCTGGCAGTGGGGGATGTGGTGCTTGCGGTACTTGCCGAGGTAATTGCCTTGCTCATCAATCACGGCAGCCGTGTTGTAGTACACCCCGGTCATCGGGGTTTCGTAGATCGGCACGACCATCACCATGCGGTGTTTCTTGGCGAGTTGCTGCATGAGTTTGATCGTCGGCCCATCGGGGATCGGCTCGGCGATGTCGTACCAACGGGTATCTTGCTCGGCACAAAAATATGGGCCATAGAAAATCTCCTGCAAACAACACACATTGGCCCCCTTCTCGGCGGCCTCTTCGATCAGCGTCACATGCTTGTCAATCATCGCCTTCTTGATGGCAGCAAGATCATCAGAGTCCGGCAACGCATTGGCGGCCTGGATCAGTGCAGTTCGTGTAACTCGTGGCATAAAAACCTCTCAAACTTGTTGGTTGATCCGTACTCTTAGATCCATCTTCGGACCGTCACGCGGGATTTGGTGAAGAATCGCACGCCATCTTCGCCATTGGTGTGCAGATCACCATAGAATGATTTTTTCCAACCCGCAAACGGGAAGGCCGCCATCGGCGCGGGCACGCCAACATTGATCCCAAGCATCCCGGCTTGAACAGTCGTCTCAAACCGATGGGCCGCATTGCCCGAGTCGGTAAAGATGACCGACATGTTGCCATAGTCAGACTTATTGACCTCCGCGACGGCGGCATCAAGAGTCGACGCCCGCATGATCGAAAGCACCGGACCAAAAATTTCTTCAGAAACAATGCTCATATCAGAAGTACAGTTGTCGAAGATGGTCGGGCCAACAAAGCAGCCCGCACTTGGCATGGAAAATTCACGCCCGTCAACCAAAATATCCGCGCCGGCCTTCACACCAGCATCAATGTAGTTCAAGACACGATCCTTGGCAGCGTCGTCCTGAAGCGGCCCCATCTGCGTATTCTTGTCGCACCCACGACCGACAATCATGCCCTTGGTTCGCTCGACCAATCCAGGAATGAGCCAGTCCGCAGCATCACCCACCGCAACAACGACCGACCCAGCAAGGCATCGCTGGCCCGTGTTGCCAAAAGCCGAACCAAACACCCCATCAATCGCGGCTTCACGATTGGCATCAGGCATAATAATCGAAAAATTCTTCGCCCCACACATGCACTGCACCCGCTTGTCATGGGCACATCCAGTTTCATAAATGTATTTGCCCGCACCAGTCGAGCCCACAAACGACACGGCCCTCACATCATCGTGCTTGACGAGATGATTGACAACATCCGGCCCGCCATGAACGAGATTCAACACACCCTCCGGGAACCCCGCTTCATGGGCCAGTTCGATCGCGCGAATGGTTGACATTGGATCACGCTCCGATGGCTTGAGCACAAAAGTATTCCCGCACGCCACCGCCATCGGCCACATCCACAACGGCACCATCATCGGAAAATTGAACGGCGTAATCCCCACACACACACCAATCGGCAAACGATCAACAGATGAATCAATCCCAACACCGCCTTCATCCTGCGTGCGACAGAACGACGAAGACACCGCAATCTGAGGCAGCGTCCGCCCCATCATCAAAATCGGAGCCCCGCACGCATGTTCGATACAGTCAATCCCGCGCCGAACCGAGCCGATCGCTTCGGCGGTAGTCTTGCCGTGCTCTTCAACAATGATCTCGGCGAGTTCATCGATATGATGTTCGAGAATCGCTTTATACCTGAAGAGCGGCTGGATGCGATCGCCGACGGGGGTGCGGGCCCATGCCGGGAACGCAGCAGACGCTGCTTGCACGGCCTTTTCTGCAGCCTCAACATCATCAAGTGGAACAGACGAGATCCGCTCGCCGGTGCCGGGATTGATATTGAGGCGTCGGGCAGCCTTTGACCCCAGATGTTTTTGGCCAGCGATGATGTGGGGGAGGACGGGGGCGTGATCACTCATATGCTTCATGTCCTTGTGGGCAGGGAACTTGATGATGTTTCATCACAAAAGGGATGCAGGCATGGATAATTGACGGCAATCGTGATTATTGCAGAAATGGGTACGATTTGCAAGTGGTCAAGAGATTTGAGCGAGATGAATCTTTCACAGGATAGAATGTCATCGCAACCCAATGGCGGATGACATGTAAGACGCGTACCAACGATTTCGTTGGCGGCTCTTCCCAAGAGCCAGCACGAAGGAACAAAATGGCGATGTATTTCCCAAAAAGCCTGTTCGCGACAGCGATCTTGACGACGCCCTGCTCTGCTTTTCTTGGACTTGCCCAGAATGATGGGTATATGAGCAATCAGGTCCTCAGCGATTCCATCAATGCGATTGTGGATTCGAGTGAGCATGCGGCTGTCGAAACAATCGGAGAAAGCCTCAATGCCCAGCCGATTCAAGTGATCACATTGGCCGGTTCGATATCCTCGGCAGACGCCCAACCTGCGATGCTGATTACCGCCGGGATCGACGGGCGATATTTGGTCAGCACCGAAGTAGCGATTCGGTTGGCAAAAAACATCTTGACCGATCACCGCCAATTGCTCGATTCGATGACCATCTACATCATTCCGCGCGTGAACCCTGATGGAGCCGATCGGAATCTTGCATCGCTTACAATGGGCTTTGCAGGTAACAGCCGAGCCACGGATGACGATCGGGACCGAGCCAGTGGCGAGGATGGCCCCGAAGACCTCAATGGCGATGGGTTCATCACCATGATGCGCAGGCTCAATCCCCCGATCGAAGATGCACCGACGCATCTTGCTGACCCAAACGACCCTAGGCTGAACATCAAGCCCGACACCAAAGATGGACAGCGAGCAAATTTCACACTTTACCCCGAAGGAATCGACAACGACGGCGATGGACAGATCAATGAGGACGGCTTTGGATTCGTCGATCTCGACCGAAATTTTATGCACGCTTGGCCTGAGCATGCGATGGATGCCGGGCGATATCCACTCTCCGAGCCTGAGTCGCGGGCCATTGCCCAGTTTGTGCTCGACCACAACAACATCGTGATGGCCCTGACACTGGGGCGGCATGATAATCTGGTAAATCTGCCCGATTCCAAAAACAAGGACATCACCGGGCGAGCTCCCAAAGGCATCGATGCTCAGGATGTCGAATTGTACAAACACGCAGGCGAATTGTTTAAAGAGGCAACCGAGCTCAAGCGTGCGCCAAAGGAAGATATCGCTGGGAGTTTCCATGCTTGGCTCTATGCCCAGCGAGGGATTCCGAGCTTTGCGACCACGGTGTGGGCTCGACCAGAGATTGAAAAAAGTGAAGATAAAAACGAATCCACCTTGAATGAATCGGAAGTCGAAGCAGTCGAAATGGACGACGATCACTCCGGGCTCACCCCTTCGGGCATCGGTGATATCGCTCAGGAAACCATCGACGAGCTGATGGAGGCCTATCTTGCTGCGACAGGCGAAGCGGTGGATCAATCCATGATTGCGATGGTGACACCTGAAATGATCGAGGGGTTCGCTGCCCAGACCGGGGTCAAGATTCGGCGCATTGTTGAGGCCGAGCCAGAAGCGGAACCTCAGCAAGATAAACAAGATAAAAAAGAAGAGAAGAAAAAATCCAAGAGCGAGGATGCCAAGTGGCTCGAGTACTTTGAGAAGGCCCAAATCGACGGGTTTGTCGATTGGACCCCATTTGATCATCCAACCCTGGGACCGGTCGAAATAGGTGGATTTGTCCCCCTCGCCCGGATCAACCCCCCCGCCGACCTGCTCGATGAACTCGCAGAGAAACAAACTGCGTTCGTCGGAACACTTATGGCATCGCGCCCGCAGATTTCAATCGTCGGTCCTGAGGTCGAGCAACTCGCCGATGGGCTCTATGAGGTGCGATTGGCCATCGTGAATGATGGCGAAATGCCAACTTCGACAGCCTATTCACAAACCAGCAAAGCCATTCGCCCGATCGTCATTCGGCTCTCCACCGACTTGGACAACATCCTCACCGGGCAGCGAGTATCGAGAGTTTGGGGCATCGACGCCCATGGTGGACGAGCCGAACACCGCTGGATTATTCGCTCGGATGATATCGAAAACGAAACCATCAACATCATCGACCCTCGCTTTGGGAATCGCACCATCGGAATTGGAAACTGAGCCATGATTATTCGTACACACACCATCGGGTCGTTGTGCATCGCAGTTGTGTTGGAACTCACTGGATGTTTAGCTTCGCCAGCGAGTGCCCAGCAGCAAATCCCATCGCGCGTGGATATTTCGTGGAATCAATACTATGACTACGATGAAATAACACAAATCATCCACGAACTCGTCAAGGCCTATCCAGAACTCTTGACCCTTGAATCTCTGGGCAAGAGTGAGCAAGGGCGAGAGATGTGGCTTATCACACTTAATAATCCGAAAACCGGAGAGGCCGACGAAAAACCTGCAATGTATATCGACGGCAATGTCCACGGCAATGAAATCCAGGCGGCAGAAACGGTGCTCTATTCCATCTGGTACCTCACAAAAAGCTACGGCGAGGTCGAACAACTGACTGAACTCATCGACCGTGTTTCGTTCTACTTCTTGCCGATGCAGAATCCTGATGGACGGGCCGAATGGTTTGCCAATCCCAATACCCCTCACTCGGCACGCACCGGCCAGCGACCAACCGACAACGATTTCGACGGACTCCTTGACGAAGACGGACCCGAAGACCTCGATGGCGATGGACACATCACCTCCATGTGGAAATTTGATCCAAATGGACGCTATCGACGCAACGAGATCGACCCGCGCATCATCGAACGAGCACCCGAGGGCGTCAAGGGCGAACTCAGTCGGCTTGGCTCCGAAGGGATCGACAACGATGGGGACGGCCGGATCAATGAAGATGGGCCGGGTGGATACGACATGAACCGCAATTGGGCCAGCGATTGGCAGCCGAACTCTATCCAATATGGCGCAGGGGATTATCCTTTCGATCGTCCAGAAACCAACGCGGTTGCACAGTTCATCCTCGCCCATTCCAACATCGCTGCCGGACAGAGCTATCACAATACCGGCGGCATGCTCCTGCGTGGCCCGGGCGCGAACTACCTTGAACACCTCTACCCGCGTGCGGATCGGCTGGTTTATGACCAACTCGGCAAAGCTGGCGAAGACCTGCTTCCATACTACGACTACATGGTGATCCACGCCGATCTCTACACCGTTCATGGCGGGTTCGTCAACTGGCTCGCGGAAGGACTTGGCATCGTGAGTTTCACCAATGAGCTCTGGACAAATCGACGCATCATGCCCGACCCGGATCGAAAGTTCACCGCTGAAGAACGCATGCATTGGCAAGACCGGATGCTCTTTGGGCAGACCTTTACCAATTATACCGAGTACGATCATCCAACTCATGGCGAAGTGCTTATTGGAGGCGGGACAAAGTATTCATCGCGAGTGACGCCACCTTTTATGCTTGAAGAGGGTTGCCACCGCAACTTTGCCTTCACCATGTTTCACGCAGCCAATATGCCCGAACTCGAGTTTAAGTGGATCGGTATCAAACAACTCCACACACAGCTCTGGCAAATCACCATCGAGATTGAGAACACCAAGCTCATCCCCACCCGCACTGCCTTGGCTGCCAACAAGGGCATTGGACTTCCCGATCTGTTGACACTGCTCGGGCCAGAGGTTGTACTCTCGGGAACGCTTTCGGATCGGTTCGATCGTTTGTTGAGTCCCATCGAGCACCGCCCCGGCCGGGTTCTGGTTGAAAAGGGCATTGGAAGCAAGAAAATCAGCACCTTCCGCTTTTTCGTCGAAGGTACCAAAGGCGATCCTGTCACGCTGAGCTACACCGCCCAGAAGGCACGCGATATTGAGATCACCTTTAAACTCAAAGAGGCGCAGTTCGAGCCCTCGAAAGAGTGAATATCCGAAGTCATCCGCCGATCAATCGACGATCAAAATCTCTGAATAATCGCGCAACCGTCCATCTTTTTTTCCGCATTGTCTTCTGAGCCAAGTTCTTTGGCCTTGAAACAGGAGACTGACCATGCCCACCCAATCAAGCTGCTCCCCGAATACAAATCGCACGGCGCGGGTCGCCCGCCTTGGGAGCCGGTGATGATGCTCAAAGCCATGATGCTCTCGAAATGATTCAATCTCTCCGATCCAGGGCTCGAAGAATGATGACGGC